>BNJU01002137.1_pt1 | contig 140392 bp, 154 predicted proteins | sample 8539281 | NCBI WGS metagenome assembly BNJU01 (sample SAMD00202456, study PRJDB9452) | human saliva metagenome | isolation source: human saliva | place: Japan
CAGTTACGTATTGCTAGTAAACAAACACTTAGTAAAAGCCCTACGATCATAATACGTTGATAGGGTCTTTAAAGCGTAATATTAAACTTACTCTTTGTTCTTCCTGTAAGTAAGCAACGATGTTCCAACTAAAACCAAAGATAATGCCTAATAAAGCACCACAACAAGACAGGATTTAACGTCATGAACTTAATAAGAGATGGGTAAAATTTTAACCCCAATAATTGAGGAGGTATAGTTATATATACAGCTAGGCTGGTGGGTACAAGGTTGATAATTCCAATCGCCAATAACAAGAAACCCCAAGGGCAAATAATACATGCTATGGGCGTTTGAAATAACCCAGCCAGCAGCGATTCAATAATCAAAAACTTCTAGAAGACTCTTCAAATTTAAAAACAGGTGAGAACGCATGAGACAAAAGCTGTTCACCTGAATAGCCACTCCTTCGACCAGCGCTGCCACCATAAAAAAAAAAGATGAGAGTTAGCCAAGTGGAAAAATAGCAATGAACCAATCTTTAGAATAGTCACTTCTTCATCAGCAACAAAATCAAACTCATTCCTTTGATACTTTTACTGCTAAAATGATCATATATAAAACAATCAAAAGACCTGCTAGAAAAGAAAAGGAATCAAGTATAAAATAAGTGTTTTCGAAAAGTGTCAGAGATGCAGACAATTCCAAAATCATATCAACGATGCCAACTAACAAAACCACAACTAAAATAGCTGCACCCGAGATGAACAACAGATGACTATTTTTCTTTAAATCAAGAAAGTATCTGATCTTAATCCCCATCTAATGCCTCTTTGATAATTCCTAGAATGTTTTAAAATATCAGCAAAGATAGTTGAAATGGTGGAGCGATATATCATTGACAACAAGGCCTGCTACTTTTTCCAACAAGATTGTCTACGCTGTATCTAAGACCGACTTCATCAGTTGCTTTTTTATAACTTCGTGCAACTTGACTAACCAAAGTCATTCGTCTTTCTAAACACTGCACCACCCTTATCCACATCATCAATTTCAGACTCCACTTTGTAAGTCCATAGCCTCCTTTACTTAAATTATAACAAAAAGGCCTTGCTTCAGCCTCTTTTTTCAAATCGTTTATAACAGTCAGTAATATCAGTGTGCAAGTAAAACAATCAGCATAATTGTTTTACATTTCCAGCTATAATGGCATGGCCCTCCAAATGCATAAAGGATACTGGTTGGTAACACCCATAGTGAGGCAAGGCAGCCAACAGCAAGGTATTGTATCTGAACCATATAATCAACTAAAAAGAGGAATAAAAGGTATCATATAGCCAATGCCGTGAGCAAGATAAGGATTTTTATTTGAGAGAGTCTTCAAGATGAGATTAAATTTACTGTCTCTTTTCAGTCAAATCAACACGTGACATCATCTGAATCAGAAAAAAATGTCCAAGATATTCCTGTATTCATCAAACGCCAATCCAATGGTCCAAAAACTACCCTATTAAAAATAGATAAAACAGAAACTCAGATAAAAAGGAATGGCGGCTGTTAAACCTGTTAAAACAGTTAAAATGAGAAATTTGAAGAGATTTGAACGAAATTGTTAAAATTTTCTATCGCTTTGGGGATTACTTTTAAAGAAGCCAATGATCCAATAGCGATAGAGGACAAAGGCCACATAGGCAGCACACAATCACAAGTCCCAGTAAAAAGAAAGTTACCACTTGTTTTATATTCATATGTATTCTCTTTCTATAGTATTTTCTAAACGAATTAACAGTATTAATAAATCATATTGTCTATTATTATAAAGAAAGCAGAAATTCAAGTATCTTTTTTCAACCCATCCTTTTCCTTCACCAAAGAATCTTTCCTAACTCTTAAACTTTCTTACGCGCTAATTATTAAAAATGAAGGATTGACAGAATTTACAGGATAAGCATGAAAAACAAGCAATATAATCTCGCAATGTTTAAGATGATTAGAATTAGAACTGTGAAGTTTGTTGTGCTTTATAATCAGCCAACTGACGATAAGCACTGTATAATTTGTTAGTAAATCTAACTACTGTTTTTACTTCTCTGCTAACAATCTAGCTTAGGAGCTTACATGTCATCTTCCAACCTAAGTTCATATTATTTAACAAGATTTTCAACCAAATCGAACCTTCCATACCTGCTATTAATAAGTGTATTTAATTCACATGTATTCCATCAAGTCTTTTAGTAATAGGATCCATGAAACCATTGATAATCATAGTAGTTGCCTCTTCCTCACTAATCCCACGGCTCATAATATAATAAAGCTGTTCTTCAGATATCTTTAGAAAACCTTTGCTTCATGCTCCAAAGAAACATCTGAATTGTGATTTCATTGAAAGGATCGTATCTGAACTAGGGACTCGCTATCCATTAAAATCATCACATCCACATGTGACGAACCAGCACCGTTTTTTCCAAAGTAACAGAACCTCGATAATCGGCTTTACCGTCATCTTTGGCAACCGATTTAGAAATCAACGTACTCTGAAGTCCGGTGATATCAGGATAAACCCAGTAGCCTGCATCCAAATGTGTTGGACCATAATTAGCAAAAGACATAGATAAACAGAGGTTCTAGCCTGCCCGCCATTTAAAATCGAACAAGGATATTTCATATTAACTCATGCCTGTTACCATCAATCCATTCTAAGGTTTCGTTTTCTTCTGTGCCTCTTTCGTATGATTATAGACATTATCAGACCAATTTTGAATAGTGGTGTAACGAAAGAAGCATCACGCCTGACAATACTCTCACCAGTCGCTGCGTATGCAAACCCATTGGCTGGAGTAGGTTGGAGCCGTACAACCTTCAACATATTGAATAGAAGCTCCTTCTTCAGCCGATCTGAGCGAACGTTCAAATTGACCGGCATTCTCTCCATTAATACTGAAAATAAGTCCGCGTAGAATCTGACATTGAACCCTGCAGACATTTGTAAATAAACGTTCCGCCTGACCAGGCAAGCGCCATTTCAGCTGCAAATTTGGCGTCCGTGAGGCGAAACAACTGACGCAAAATGCTACTGTCCGATACTCCTGCAGAGGCCGTCTCCGTATCAGTAATGCGCTCATCAAATTCTTCTTTCATATTATTGCAGGTAAATCCGCTTCTGACCTCATATTGCTACCGTACGAGTTAAAAACTGCGCTCTGGGTCTGGGAATACCTAAACGCTCAAACGTGTGATATCGTCAGCACTTTCATCTCAGCTTCTAGAAGGCTGGACCGCTAGCTCGATAATAAATAACTTCATTAAATTGTTGCCTGGACTAAATCTGGACCCATGTAGTATGGGCATGTGCTGTAGTTCCAAACAATGTAGGCGATAATCCAGCAGCATCCACTGAGGTTCGTTTTCGATTTCCGGAAATATCCCATACTTTCTTTCTGTCGCCCTTTACCTGCTGAGTAAAGAAGCGGCACATCAGTGAAAAGCTCGGAAAGCATAATCTCGTTCTTCCAAATCTACGTCACCTCACATCTAAAAAGTAGATCCTGTGAGACTGAAAGAATTCCTGTCTTTTCATGTCCTCTTTTCTCGATTAAATTCAGTTGTAAACAGCAAAACGTGTGACTAAGAGTTGCTTTTACTTTTATTGTTGATAGCAGTAACTTATTCTATTTCTGCCTAGCAGTTGCTCGCAAACGTTGCAGATTTTCGTTGCTCTCATCTTCCGCTGCTAAAGTCAGCCTTAGCAGGTCGCCCTTGTCGCTGTTCCTGTCTGTGAGCCGCTTTCAAAATCATCATACAGCCTTACAGAAATAATCACAGAGAGGCCTCTCCTGTTCCAACAACACCATGGATTTTCGTAGATGACTAAGTCTTGCAAATCTGCATAAAATCGAGCAATTTCATCAGAAGCTCACATCACGCGTGCAGCTATAGCTACAATAGCAATACTGCATCATCGAACACTCATCAGCATCATCAGTGGTGCATCTCATCAACATCAACCACGTATGCCTAGCTCCCTCAAGTTTCTGAGCAACAACGTATTCAGCTAATTTCACGTCCATGTTTCCTGTCATACATAGCACGACAAATCTTCAGCGAAAGCCATAATACCTCCAAAATAATAATAATTTGATTATAAACTACGGTTTCGACTTTAAGAAATTTAATCAGTGTCAACATAGGCCTTTTTCAGTTCAAGCCAAAAGTTCTGTTTTCAGGCCTAGGGAGTGAAGACGAATTCTCAATGCACTCGATTAAAGGATTAAAAATCTGCAAACTGGTTCGAAAATAATCCACAACAACTGATATTCCTTCGTTAAATTTAGTATTGGAGACTGCACGGTTATCCGTGCCATTGTTATCTTAGCACCAGCTTCATAGGCCTCTGATAGGAAATTCCTGCGAGATTTGCGCTGCCTTAGTTTCGTCTGAAAGGTTACTGAGTTAGGCAAAGTTCTGCTGTCACTTTATTCTCATACAAAGGTCTGCTATCAATCTCCAGATACGCGTGATAGCGATACTGCATGCCCAGACGTTTGTGATTCTAAGGGCTGATTGATTGGGCAATATGGCTGAGACAGCCGCATTCGCTCAGCGCCGAAGGAGTCCATGGGACGATCCAACCTTTGCGCAGGAAACAGAATGGGATCTGCTCTTTCTTGTGGCGGAAAATCATGTTTCTACGTCCTGGCAAAGTCAGCCTGCAAATTCTAAACTTTTGGCTTGGTAATGGTTGACGAAATCTCTTTGTACTAGCTGTTGCAGGACTGTACCATCCACACATTACAAACCTTGGCAGACAATATTAGTCCCTTGGGCTTTGCAGTTCCTCTTCAACCCGCCTCAATCTGCTATCTGAGCACGCATTCCAATCCTCATACCGCCGGTCATTCGGGGAGCACAAGACTTTCAATATAAAGCACATGTTCTAGCGAGCAGCCTGCTTTGGGCCATCATTACTGCTAAGTAACCCAAGCGCTTTTGTGTCATGCCAGGCTAGTGGTCGAATAAAAGTCAAAGTTTTTAAATAATCGCTAAGCAGTCTCAGAATCCCTCCAGGAACAGTAGTCAATTTTGCAAGTTCACACTATCTGAGTTCAGGCGGCCTTCTATCTGCCATAAATCAGACGAATTCTCAAACAGTCTCCAAATGATGAGAGACCCATCCAAATGGCAGGTGTAATTCGGTCTTTACTAAATCATGTAAAGTATCATTATCAGACTCCACTTTCTATTGCTATCTGTCATAACACATTTCAGTCGATTTCTCATTTTCTGTCTTTAGCAGTTTTGAAAAATATCGCTAGAATTTGAAAGGAGAAACGATGTCTTGCTCTGTTCCACCAAAAAGTTTGGTCAGCTGAGGAAAGCAACCAAGAATTTTCATGCTCCTCAATCGTCCAACTGCTGGCAGTCAGTTTTGACCAAAAACTACCTCTAAGGTGATAAACCGGCCCAGGTTTATTCATTGAGAACTCCCAACGGACCTAAAGTAGCCGTCATGTTGGAAGAGTTACGCGAGATCCTGAGGCGTCAAAGCAGCGGGTGTATGACCCTTCAAAATTTCCAATCATGCGGATGGCGCACCAATTCTGGTTCTGATTTTGCTGCCACTAACCCCACAAAATTCCTTCTGCGGATAAGTCTACTAGAGTAGCGGCATTCGCGTCTGAGATCTGTGTTCCTATCTGCTGTTTGGCTGATAAATTTAACCATCTTATTCCTGGTAGATTGGGGCACAAAGGAGCAGAAGTTTCTTCTTACATCTCTGGCAAATGCTGCTCGCTTTGACTGGCGGCGTTTTCGTCACTTTTTCAGCTATGCTCCGAGATTAGAATATCCTATCAATCGTTTCCACCATGGAAAGCAAGCGCCATAGTGGACTTATTGGATAAAGTAGCCATCAAAGCTACATTGCAGGTGAACAGATTCTTCACCACTGCCGTCATAGCTCATCATGTCTTGGTGTGGATCGATAGCACAAGATGCTCTTTATGAAGGAGCTTGTACATTTCGCTTAGGCTATCTATCAACACTTATTAGACTGGACTGAAAGAATCGCTCAGCGTCCAGCTGTCAAAGCGAGCATTGAAGCGATTATAAAGCTATCAGAAATAAAAAATAAAGGAGTCAATCCTTTTCTAAGATTGGCTTTTTCTATGATATAATGTAAAAACGAATTGAGGAATTTTATGACTGCTTTTAAAACTATTCAGCTAAAATCAAAAGCTTTATGACTATCATTATTATTCACCGCCATATGAAACCAGACCCTGACGCATTAGTGGGTAGTCAGGTCGGCTGAAAAGAAATGATGCGCAATTTCAAAAGACGGTGAAAGTAACAGGTTATAATGAACCCTATCTTTTCTTGGCTGGCTCGCAGGATGACGTATCTGATAGATTGACTGAAGGAGCTTTTTGGTCATCGTTGTTGACACAGCCAATCGTCCGCGTATTGATGATCAACGCTATTTAAATGGTAACTTTCTTATTAAAATTGATCACCATCCTGATGGAAGACCATTAGGGTGACTTTCTATCTTATGTTGATACCAAAGGCTATAGTGCTAGTGAAATTATCACTGACTTTGCCCTGCAAAATCAACTGAAACTTTCAGATCAAGCAGCCCGTTTGCTTTATGCAGGATTCTTGGTGATACAGGCGCTTTCTTTATCCAGCAACAACGTCAAAACATTTATCGATGCAGTGAGCTCCTCAAATATGACTTTGATTTTGCTGCCTAGCACGTCAAATGGATTCTTTCCTTATAAAATTGCCAAATTACAAGCTTTACGTTTTTGAAAATCTTGAAATTGATAAAACGGTAGCAGCAGCTATATTCTAAGCCAGAAAATCCTGATTTAATTTGACTGACGCCGAAACATCTGCTATCGTTTCTAGCCCAGGGAAAAATTGATACTGTCCAAGTTTGGGCCATGGAACAAGCAGATGCCATTATCATGTACGCTCTCACGCAGCAAGTCCACTGTCATCAATGAAGTTGCTAAAAGACATGCTGGTGGTGGCCATCCATTAGCAAGTGGTGCCAATTCTTATAGTTTGGCAGAAAATGAGGACATTTATCAGAATTATCTGCTAAAATAGTATAAAAACTTGTCAGTCGTCAACTTTTTGTTAAAATAAAATGGTACTAACTATGGCTCGAAAAGAGCTATGGCAGAAAGGAAATTTTTAAAAATGAAAAAGATATTCATCCAGAATACCGTCCAGTTGTCTTTATGGATACTTCAACGGGTTACCAATTTCAGCGGTTCAACTAAGACGTCAAAAGAAAACCGTTGAATTTGAAGGCGAAACTTATCCACTTATCCGCGTTGAAATTTCATCAGACTCACATCCATTCTCATACAGGACGTCAAAAATTCCACCAAGCAGATGGACGTGTCGACCGTTTCAACAAAAATACGGCCTCAAATAATAAGAAAGAAAACCTTGCTGGCAGGTTTTCTTTTTCTTATATCAGCTTCTTTTGTGACTCCACTTCTATTTTGCAACACTTTACTGTCTTTAAGGGCATAGAGATTATGCACTGATTATGCAGTAATGCTAATCAATCCTTGATGATTAATAATATGCTTTTCCCGCTATTTCCCGCTTGCAGGCTGCCTTCTAAAACCTGAATCAATTTGGCTAATTTGCTGCTTTCATTGCTAATAGACTCACCAGCTGGCATAGCATAGAGAGTAATAGGGTTTTCTATTTCCAACTTTTTATTCAATGAGCGACTGGCAATTTGTCCATCATGGTATTTTATCAAGTCTAAAAGATTATCAATCATGGTCTACCTCTGGTTTCACAACGACTAGAAGCATTTGAAAAGCCTCTTTTGCATGCAGACTATGTGGAATATTGGCTGGCATAACAATGGTCTGACCAGCTGCTACTTCAAAGACTTCTTCATCAATGGTGATTTCAGCTAAACCACTCAAAATATTAACCATAGCATCACGGGTGAGCAATGTCGACCACCTCTTGATCTTTATCTAAAGAAAAATAGTCATGCCCAAGTCTTTTTCGTTGAACCAAGGTTTTTACTGAGCATTTGCTCTTCTTCAATTGGGACTTCTGTTTTTAAGTCATAATCTGACTGTGCTGAATCTTTGTCAATATAAACCATAAAGACTCCTTTCTTTTAGCTCCGTTAATAAATTAAACCTACTTCTAGTATATTATTTTGTACTGCAAACTGCAATATAGAATCAAATCTTTTTCCTGCTTTGTTAAAGAAGCGGTACATTTTCGTGAAATTGCTGACGGTTTTTCTTTCTTCAAACCCTCTGTAGTAATTCTTAGAGTTCCCCAAAACCCTTCATCCTTAATCATTCCCCAAAATGAGACATGAGGGTCATTTACCATAGTTCAGTTTGACAGATGAGAAGCTCTCGTTCTTCAAACAACTTTGCCAATCAGCAACATGCAGAGGTTCAACATTAGCATTGATGGTTTGCCGTAAACTTGCTAATTGTTCTTCCATCCTTTCTTCTGTAAAAGAAACATCATGCGTTAAGAGAGACGTCCGCCGGGTTTCAAAACACGCAAATATTCCTTAATAGCCTTAATCTTGGCTTCATCGCCTAACATGGTCAACATGGCTTCATTAATAATAATATCAAAAGAATCATCGGGAAAAAGGCAGTTTCATAGCGTTAGCTTGCTGCACATGAACCAATTCATCCAAGCCTGCTTTCACAGATATTAGCAGCGCTTTTTTCCAAGGCCTTAGGATCCCTATCTACACCTTCAACTGAACAACCGTAAGTTTGCGCCAGTTCTATCGAGGTTGTACACATATTGCAAGCGACTTCCAACACGTGGCTGTCCTTACTGAACTGTCCTTGTTCTATTAACCAATTGGTGGCTGTAATTCCACCGGGACGTAAACGTTTCTTGCCTAAACGAGCCAGAAAGTTATGGCCCAACTTCTGTCATCTATATCTATCCTTTTCGGATTTTGTTTTAGGCATTTAGTTTATAAATGTCTGAAAATAAGCAAGTTTCATTCTGCAAAAGTATATAAAAGATAACCCTTCATGGTTTCATACAATCATGAAAGACTATTTCTTTATCTTTTAGCTAAAAGTTATTAATGAGCTACAATTTCTTGAGCAATTTGTCGGCCTGTCAAATTAGCTGGATAATAGGTTAGCAATTTTCCATTTCTTCCAATAACTTATCTTGATTTTCGCTGCCCCAGAAAAGATGGAAGTGTTCTGCTTTTTTGTGATTTAATGCCATGGTCATAAACTGAACATATTTGAATTCTCCAGCCCTTTTATCCTTAGTTTCAAAGAGATAACGTACACCATCGATTTCCTTTTTATGAGTAAGGATTTTTATAACCTACATATTTGTAAGTATATTTAGTGTCTCACCCTTTTTGCACAAAAAGTAATAGTGTTCTTCTTTACCATCAATCGTAATTTTTCAACATCTGTCTTGTAACCCTTAGTATAGTATCTTTTGTACTCTTGAGCTGTCATGTCTTTTTAGATTTGGCCTTATAATCCCAGACACTATCAAGGGTTCCATTTTCTAAATAAGGATAAATAGATTGCCATTTTCCTGACCAATCAGATAATTTTGCGATTCTTGATACTCTTATCTTTAAAATATCCATTAGCTAAACTGTCTTGTCGCTATCCATTTCAGGTTTGATTTCTTTACCGGCAGAATCTGTTGTTTTTCAAAGCTTTTGAGATTAGCTACTGCATTACGGAGAAATAATTTTCCTGCATCCATTTGCTTTTGTGTTAAACTTTCAAAGCGGACTAAAGCAGCAGTTGTTTTAACCTCAGCTTCATCAGCTAAAGTTTTAGAAACAGCTGATGAGCGTTTTCCTCAAAAGTAAATATAGTTAATGCCATACTCTTTAACATATTTAGAAAGTTCTGCCAAACGTTTAGTTAGCGTTCGGACTCAGCTGTTAAACCTGTAATTGGAATTTGAGTCAAGCCACAATCAAGCGCCAAATAGCCAAAGGCCGCATGCTGCGTAACAAAAGATTTTTTGCTTGCATTTGCAGACCTTCTGCGTATTCCTTGTCCAAGGTCTGAAGTTTGTCAATATAGTTTGCTGCATTTTTCTTGAAGATTTTGGCACGGCGAGGAAATTTTTTAGAAAGAGCGTCACGGATATTTTCCACCAACTTAATAGCACGTTTTGGTGACAGCCAAACGTGAGGATCATAAGCATGGTGATGCCCTTTGTCGACCATGTCCTTCTTCTGTTACTCCTGTTTGCCAGAACCATATTACCTGTTGCTTTTTACAAATGGCACTTTTGCGGGTATCAACAGATTTTTTAACAGATTTAACCCAAGTTTCCATACTGTCAGAATCATAAACAAAAGTATCTGCCTCTTGAATCCTTGTCACATCTTTGGTTGAAGGTTCAAAATCATGAACTTCCGTTCCTGCCTTAATCAATAGAGACACCTTGCCTTGATCACCAACAACATTTTTGTAAATTCATACATAGGATAAAAGGTTGCGACCACATTAAGTTACTCATGACTTCTCTTCTCTCCATCTTTTTGCCAATAGAAAAGCTATCACAACCGCTAAAATGACTAACAGAAGAGAAACGATAATAAAAGGTTTTTCCGCATTTTACTCCTTTACTTAACCAGTTAATTATTTACTGGTTAAGTATACCATATTTCAAAAATTTTTGCAAGCTTTTTATATTTCAAAATTTTTAGCATAAAAGAAGCTGAAAACTTACTATACTTGATCCCAAGAATTGGACAGAAAAACATCTAACTTGAAAATCATATAAAGTTTAGCTTTCCTCTATAGGTGTTCATATTTGGAAAAATAATCATTTTAAAACCAATCACCAACACATTACAGCGATTGGTCATCAGATTACTAGCATCAAAGAGAATTTGTTCCAGAAGAACCTGTGTTTTGTTCCTCAATAAAATCACTCATGGCTTGATTCCCCTCAAAAATCAACTTCTTCTCCTTTTTGCTAAAAGCTTCATCAAACACTTTGCAGTGGATCATAGCATGCCCTGCTGCTATTGTTTTCTCAACATAGGCTTCTAAATTTCCTTCATGTCTATGATAATGTGAATCGGCAAAGGGCTGCACTAAACGGTTGGTCCAATAAAAATTATCTGTTGTCACCCTTGCACTGGTATTGGCAAAATAGGCTGGTAGTTTTTGAAACTTGCGTAAAGAAAGGCACCATCGTATTAAAAGGCATGGAACCATGGGAAAGCCATTGAATCCCCAGTTTCTGGTGTTTGATTAGGACGTAATTGCAAAAGAGCTGTCTGGCTGGTTCGATTAATACCAATGGTTCTAAAAGTTGTTTGACTAAGGCGGTCTCCTTCTGATCCACAGGATCAAAGATTTGCCTATCTTGATAGTGATTGCTCAAAACATACTTAATGTCTTCACCGTAATCTTGCGATAAGGCTTTTGACACCAAGGAATAAAGAAACTCCGTGGATCTTGTTCAATTTCTGGATTTAAAAAACGCTGTATAGCCCAAGAACGTGGTGTATTGTAATGTCTATCCTTATCTTTTTGACTGCCAAAAGCATAACGAGGATTAAAGTGCTCATTTGAATAAGTCAAATCAAGATGATTGTCAGCTATGAAATCTTTTAAATCATTGGAATAGCGATAATCATCGGGATTATTAAACTCAAAATGATCAATCCCTAACTGATTAGGATTAGTAACATAAGCATCATCGGGAACACGGCGAGCAATCCAATGATGTCCTCCAATTGTTTCCAACCACCAAATTTCATTGATATCTGAAAAAGCTATACCATTGGATTCATATGTACTATTCTTCCAGAAGTTTGCCCAGACGCTCAACACCTCACGCGCTGACTGAATATAAGGCAAAACCAAAGTCAGCATATCTTCTTCCCCAATACCTGATGCTACTAAAGGATCTGCTCCCAACACACGTGCAGTAGTTGTGATGGTCTCTGTGGCACTCATAGCAACAGTAGCAGCATTAATACCAGCTTCAGCCCAAATACCTTCATTGTTCCAAGCATTGGGAACGGAAGTATAGGATAAAGGGTTATCAGGTAAATCTATTTCAAAATTTGATAAAACCGATCGATAATGCTTTGGTTGAGCTTCTGATTTTATCACTTCAAATTTTTAGGACAAAAGACACCATTTTGTGAATCTTCTGTTCTGGCACAATGGTAGAACCATCATAACTGGCCTTTTTCCAACAAGATATGGTTTGTACAAGTCATCATATTCCTCCTCAAATTAAGATACAAAGGGGCGTTAAGCGAATAAAGGCAAAATAGGGAGTACGACGCGGAATCATTAAGATTCTAGGAGGACTCATCTTTTTGCCACAATCCGCAACCAGTGTTCAGATTAAATCACGATACAGCCCGTTAAGAAAGGAGAGAGGAAAAATAGAAACTGACGCCGTGTGACTTGCACACAAGGAAGTTTATCTTTCACGACGCTCAGGGCGTGTTCAGTTAGTAAGATACAAAGCCCGTCAAGAAAGCGGAGAAGAAAATAGGAAAGCTGCGCCGTGTGACTTGCACACAAGGAAGTTTATCTTTTCATGACACTTTTAGGGCGTGTTCGAGTTAGTAAGATACAAAGCCTGTCTACCCAGTGATTAGTGGCGGGAGATAAAATCTCGCAGAAATCACTCAAACGAAAAATGCCTATAAGCATTTTTCTACACTGCAGATAGCTTTCACTTTCAAAAATAATCGTTTTGAAAGTGAAAGCGTCAAAAAGCGAGATGAAAATAGGAAACTGACGCCGTGTGACTTGCACACAAGGAAGTTTATCTTTTCATGACGCTTTTAGGACGTGTTCAGTTGAGTAAGATAAAAAGGGCGTCAAAAACGAAAAGTCAAAAATAGGATAAGACTAAAGGTCATCAGTCTCTAAGATTTCTGTTTTTAACACAGCTTTTAATCCTTATTCAATTCCTTTCTTTATTATAAATCTTCAGCAATTTTATTAATTTTTCTTAACCTATGATTAACGCCGCTCTTGGTTAAGGGTACAGCTAAGCTATCAGCAATCTGCTGGATAGAAAAAGTCAGGATGGGCTGCTCTGATTTGGGCAATCTGCTGCAATTCTATAGGCAAACTTTCCAAACCAACAGTTTCTTTTATTTTGTTGATATTATTAATTGTTTGATACTAGCATTAATCGTCTTAGCAATATTAGCTGTTCGGCATTGCTGTTTGGTTGACATCATTTCTTGTTTCGCGCATAAACCTTAATATTTCAAAAGCTTCCATACCTTCCATACTGCCGATAATAATCAGAAAATCCATGATATCTTCTTGCTTTTTGCAAATAAGTAACTACAGCCATGCTTATGTTCAATCACCTTGGTATCTAACATAAACTTTTGCATTAGTTTTGCTAAATCTTCAGCATGATCAAGATAAACAGAGAAAAATTCCAGCTGATATTTGCCCGATTCAGGATCCGGATAGATCCAGTGGAAAGGAAAGGCTCCTTTCAAAATAAGAACGGCCAGCATTATCATCAGATAAAATTTGCTGTTCAATGCCAGTTTCAATTCCATCCGAAAGCTGTAAATCGGCTAATATTTGTTCAACATTGTCATCTACAGTATAAACACGGTTTTTTCGCAAAGTTGGTTTTGTGATGGTACTTTATCTCAGGATTAATCCGATAGAGTCGTTCCAATAATGCGTAAATATGGCGAGCAATTTTAGCATTTTCAGTAATGATGGATAAACTGAGCTTTTTATCTACAAGCCTAAAACCCCTGACATTTTAATACAGCCGACAATTCATTTTTGTCAGCTGAATCCAAATTTAAAGATTTTCTTCTTTCACCTGTGTGGTAAAACTCATAGCTCTTTTCACCTTGATTAAATTCATCAATTCATCCACAACACTTTTACCATTGTAGCACCGCCATTTTTCCAAACAAAGAAAATTAGAAGAAACCACTAGGTGTCTGCTCTTGAAGTCCAGCAAAGTCATGCTCTACTTGAATAGGTATTCATCAAATTGATTAGAATTCATATAATCTTGAGGAACTTTTTCACATTAACCAAACGGTATCAATAAAGTTTTGTCCCCAAAATGACGATTGAGAACTCGCACGTGATCAGCATTCAAAGTGTTCCGTTTCACCATATTGAGTCATAATATTGCAGACATGAGCTACTTCTGCCTTGGTCTCAGGTGCTTTTTCAATTTCATCAATGACTAAGTTTGGGAGAATAGAAGTGAAGAGCGAACGGACCCTAGAACAATCATATACACTTTCCATAATAGCATCAGCAACCTTACGATCGGTCGTCAGCTTTAGCATCGTCATAGCTATTAGCCACTAGACATGATCAATCATTCCTATGTCGGCAATCTGACTTTCACTCAACCACTTCTTGCCCATCCTGAAAAACAGCATGAAGCGTTAAAGTTTTCGCTTGAAGGATAAACTCTTACCTGTTGTATGGGATTTTGACGGACATATCTGCATAGCATTGTAAGTGGAACCCTGCATCTCAGAAATACCTGCAATGATTAAATTTCCCAAGGGATGACCAGCTAATGCCCCTGCCTTCAGCGTTAAAGCGATATTGAAAGATTCTCTCATAAAATTTTGGCATATCACTCTACAGCTAACTAAGACATTTCTAAGATCTCCTGGAGGTGTTAATTGCATAACAGACGGATAGCACCAGAACTGCCGCCATCATCTGCTACAGTAACGATTGCTGTGATATCTACCTCTTCATGACGCAGACTGTTGAGAATAACAGGTATCCCGGTTCCACCGCCAATAACAGTTATTTTAGGTTTTCTCATGAACGATTCACCGTCTCTTTACTCGATTTTTATCACGATGTCTCATTAACCGTCCAATTTTGTCCTAAATCTTGAGCCAGCCGATGAGCAAAAGCTACTGCGGTGCTGACCGCCTGTACAGCCAATAGCAATAGTCAGAACAGATTTCCCTTCCTTTTGATAACCCGGTAAAATAGGCGCTAGCAAAGCCAATAAGTGTTGATAAAATTCTTCTGACTCCTGATGCTGCATGACATAATCCGAGACATCTTTATCCAGTCCTGTTTTATCTCGCAGTTCTGGTTTATAGTACGGATTGAGCAGAAAACGAACATCAAAAACTAGATCTGCATCCAAAAGGTAAACCATATTTGAATCCAAAGCTGACAACTTCTAAGCGGAAACTCGTTTGACTCTTCTCAACAGAAAATTGATCTGGAAATGGTTTTACGGAGTTGACGCGATGTTAAATCGGTCGTATCAACAACATTTTTTGGCTGAATTTCTAGAGAGCTAACAATTCCTCTCAAAACAATTCCATCTAGAACACGCTGCAGTGTGGCTGAGGATGACTGCGACGTGTTTTCATACCTGGAAACAATTCGCTATCTGTTGCATCCAAAAATAGATGCGAAAATTAATTGTCTATTAAGTCAATCTTATCTAAACGAACTGACTTCCTTAAAAAGACGGCTACGCATATCAACTACCAAAAGCCACTTTATCATTTCTCACTGCTCTAACTAATTCCAAAAATTTGGGAACCAATGCTGGCGGCATGTTGTCAATGGTAAAAATAACCCAAGTCTTCAAAAAGACTGAATGGCAACTATCTTACCAGCATCATACCGGTCACAATAACCAAATCAATCTCACTCATTTTCTTCCTTCACTCCCTCCATTTGATTTTGCATGTCTAAACGTGTCAACTGACGGCTAATAGCTGCCAGCATTTTCTGTCTGTAGTTTTTGTATTTCTAACAGCTCACTTTGGTCTTGCTGAACAATATGATCCAATTTAGCATGCAGAAAAGCGGATTTCTTCTTCAGATTTTCTATTAACATTAAAATCATTCAAAGCTTGCAAACGGTCATATTCTGCTGCCCGATTTTGACTCATCACAATGAGCGGAGCCTGCACTGCTGCTAGAGTGGATAGAGCAAGATTGAGTAAAATAAAAGGATAGACATCAAAAATGCAGACCAAACAGTCGCAACTGATTGATTAGCATCAGCTGCCATCAATAAAATAAAAGAAATAATAAAAGGTCCAAGAACCGCCAAATTTAGCCACAGCATCGGCAATTTTTGTCCAAAGAGGTAATCTTTGCCTACAGTTGCTCATCAACGATATGTGTCTTTTTCCTGACTGAGGCTGTTACACAACCTTTGATGCTCTCATCCCTGAGCCCGAACAATAATTTCTACCCATATATCTAAGACTCATACTTTGTTAAATGCACATAGCTTAATGAAAATCATCCTGCTTGGATAATCCTCTAATAACTCATTTTTAATCCCTGGATCTAGAATTTTAAATAAGGCACCATCTACTTTTTGATAACTGCGGCATCAAAAATATCTTTATAAGTTTATTTCTGTATTCAAAGACCGTCGTCATATTTTTCTCCACCTAACCAGAAAAGAGTCTGAGAATGACTTTATTCTCAGAACGAGCTCTTATGATTAATCATTTGATCCATCAATAAATTTTGCCAAGTGCTTTTGATTCCCACTATTAAAAACTCTTTACAATGGATTGCGCAATAACCTCAATTTCAATCCTAACATCTTTGGGCAAACGCGCCACTTCAACAGCTGAACGCGCTGGAAAATCAGATTTAAAAGCTGTTGCATATACCTCTATTAAAAGGGACAAAATCATCAATATCACTCAAGAAGCATGTTGTCTTGACGACATGATCAGAAAGTCTGTTCCAGCCTCAGTTAAAAATAGCAGAAATATTTTTAAGACCTGTTGGGTCTGTTCTTCAATAGTTGTCCCAATCACTTGACCGGTTTCTGGTGACAAGGGAACCTGACCAGAAGCAAAAAGTAAATTTCCCACAATTTTTCCTTGAACATAAGGTCCAATTGCTGCGGGTGCTTTATCAGTATGAATTTTTCTATATCCTTCTTTCTATCTCATTTGATAATTGCTGACCGAGATAATCAACCATACGAGCTGAGCAAATTTTCAGGGTCAAAAGGTGTATTGCAGGTGTTCATTGGTTAGTTAAGGCAACTTCTAACAATTTTAGAATATCTTCCTTAGTCAATCTAGTTCCTGCAATCTGATTGCGATCCTAATGCCCTTGTTGAAATTAGCTCACGTTCCAGTTCTTCTTGTTCATCAAAATATGCATGAAGACTACCATAAGAAACAACCATACCATGAAGGTATTCTCCTTCGCGCCTGATGGCAGTTGTACCATTATAAAAGCATGGGCATGACAAGAGTTGTAGTAAAAATCAGGCTGATTGACCAAGTTAGAAGCAACCAGTTGATACCACAATATCAAGTGCAATTTCTTCAACTGCCCGAGATACTTTTGTTATTTCGTACATCTTCCAGCCCTTGCTGACCATAACGATAAAAGGCCTCTTTTGAAGATGGTGCCATGCCTCTCCTAATCTTGCGGTATGAGGAAACTCTGCTGTCCTCTTTTAGCACCAAGATAGCATGCTCAACTTCGGAGCTTTTGAAATACCATCGCTAATGCAAAATACTTCTCAGGTGCTTGTGCAATAACACGTATAATAAAAATATGAAGCGTGAATCAGGATAGCCATATTTTTAAAAGAGAATGATCATCATTGTAAACGACTGCAATCGCTGTCCCGCCGAACAATTGAGCAAATTGTCGGGAAAGTAAAGGTAGGTTTAATCGATTCTTTGCCAAACCATTTTAGCTGTATCAAGTGGCTTTCCGCCTCAAAACCAAAAATAGCTTCGCTCTGCACATCTGGATTAGCTACCAGTTTATCAATGTTTGTTTGTCGAATCAACGCTGTGACAAAGCTGCCCGTCACTTCGATACCTGCCTGCACCAAAATACTTCTTGAACCTCATCCCTCCACATGCTGGCTGAGGGCTCTCTCTCCCCACTAAGACCACCCGCTTAATATGATAGGGTTTTTAAGACTTCGGAATTTCTTGATGCGCAGTCCTCACCATAACTATAGCTTGCCATTATAGTAGTTGTCATTACCTTTTCCTCCTATGAAATAATGGCATCGTCTTTCTGTAGAGGCGGTGACAATTATTAACGAAACAGAGACAAAAGATGATTTTCAAGCTATTTGAAGAGCACCTTTTGTATCTGGGTTGATGCTTTTTATTATAACAAAATATTCAGAAGATTAAAAACAAGGACTTTACAGAAGAAAAGAACAGCCTTATCTCAGGACTTGTTTAGAATGTAAACAGGATATTTTCAACATAAAAAGTCTATATGCTCTATAAATTCTGGTTTTGTTTTTCTTGTTTGCAGATGAGGTGGCCCCAAACGAGAGTTTTCACTTCGATAAAAAGAGGCTGGGCAAAAACTCATCAAATAGTAAAAAGGCCTTAAAAATCAAGTTAGCAAAAATGTTGGTTTTAAGACTAAATATCATAATATGATTAGAAACAGAATTTATGCCCAGCCTCTCGGTCTGAACAGATTTGTCAGGGTTAACTTTCACTAGATTCAGCAATGAGTTAAAGACTATCTATGGTTCGAATTCTATACGAGCATCCGCGAAAGGAATGGCTTCATTTCGGATGTGTCGTTCCCTAAGCAAAAGTCACCATACGCTCCAAAACCAAGCATCGAACCCACAGTACGGAGACAGAAACCATATTGACGCGTGGTCGAGATAAAGGCATAATCATCCGGATCGATCCGTCTCTCTTTTGATTTTTCACTGCAAGTAAAGTAGTCATAGTCGTTTTCACGCTCAGAGCCGCGACAGATTTCGCCATAACCACACTCCGGAGCAAGCAAATCCAGCACAGAGAGCATGATCCGGACTGCCCGGTACCGGTTTCATCGTAAAAGGCTTTTCAAGCTAGCTGGATGAGTTGACAACAAAAGTTGGTATTCCAAAGCGATTGGAAATCCAAGTTTCATGAGGCGATCCAAAATCATCTCCATGCTCCAGCTATGCTCATAATCAGTATCCTCATCTCTTCGTGCTCTTGAAGAAGTGTAATCGCATCATCATAAGAGGGCACGCTTAAACGGTTGGGCAATATGCTTCCAAGTGAAAATCCGTATCGCGTCTCTGAAGATACTCAGAGCCTGCGGCGCCTGATCAAGAACACCCTGAATGAAGCGTTTTCTTGACGCTAAGCTTCTTGCACGCTCAAAGGGACCGTCTCATGCGGCGCGGATAGTATTTCCATCCACATCATCCAAACTCTCTGTCCAAATGGCAGCGTGTTTTGACTTTTCAGCACGGAAAACAGGTCCGAATCAAAGACGCAGCTCAAATGCCAGAGCACCTGCTTCCAAACAGAGCTGACCCTGATCGACTGAGAAAGCAGGCTCACCAAAATAGTCCGGTATCTCAGATCGTCGTGTTTTCTGCTGCATTGCCCGACAAGATTGGACTGTCAAATTTGACAAAGCCGTTTTGGTCACTCATAAGAAGCATAGATACAATACATGCAGTACGGTCAGGTAATACGGCCATCTGCTCGTAGAGCGCGGCTAAAGGTGGCGATGATCGGCATCATCAGTTCCATGTTCTTTTGGCGTACAGGATGAATTGCGGATGTCCCAATGACTTTTAAAGTCAGTCGCATCCAACTCATAACCTGAAATTTCGAACGTTTGTCTTCTTGTGACAATCCCTTAATTTCAATTGCTGTTTCTTTGATTGCGATGTTTTAATAGTATTGAATTTTTCAAGTCCTGCTTCTTCGCAAATTTTTCGATAAAAATTAGAAGCTTAAAAGCAACCGCTTGGAAAGCTGCTCCATCCGCAACTGTAAGAAAGCGATTTTCCCTTTGCCTGGATTTATTAGCTTAAACCCAGGCACCGGGATAGTAACTTCTCACCGACATGATCAGATCACTGCTAGATGTATAGTCTTTGCGCACAATATCTCTTTCTAATTTTTATTTAAGATTTGAATAACTTGTCTATCCATAAAAGCCAGGCGCGTGATTGTTAAGCTTCATAGAGTGACCATATCTGTTTGCATAACTCCGACGGACATTTTCTGCACCGAAAGCCAGCACCTGTTACCAAAAGCTGTTCCACCTGTTTCTTCCAAAGAGCTGTCGTAAATTCTGTTACGTCGGTATGCCTTCATTTCCATAGCTAACATTAGAAAAAGTAGAAGGCTCCTTCACTGAAGCTTAACAACATGAAATCTCGGAACTTTTTGCCAACAAAGGATAAATAGTACCAAGCGTTCTTCAAAAGCGTGACGCATCCACTTCAACTGTATGCTGATTACCTCTGTAAAGCTTCGATGGCTGCATATTGTGCCGCTGTTGTTAGATTGTAGTTGTTTGGCTATAATTTAGACCAGATAGCTCCAATAATTTCTAGGGTCACCAACAGCACCAGCCAACACGCCAGCCTCGTCGCGGTAGTTTTTAGATACTATTAATCAACAATCGTGTGCTGGCAACAGGCTGCATGAGAATTGGTAGGCAAATAGGCGTAAATCTTGCGCCATTATAAAACCAGACGGCCATAAATATCATCAGATAAAATCAAGATATCATGCTTAACAGCCCACCATTACAATAGCTTCCAATTCCTTTCCTTACTGTAAATCATCCCTGTTGATTAGATGGACTATTGAGGCACAATCATTTTGGTCTTGTTAGTTCTGCAGCTTCGATTGTTCGACTGTTGCTTTAAAAGTGATTTTCTTCACTTGTCCTGATAAAGCTCTGGGTACACTCATCATTCATCTTGATCTCGATCTGCGTAAAGACACCCAAAATGGAGTTGAATAATCACCTCATCTTTTGGATTAATAACAGCGCAAACAAAGCATAAAGAATAAACTTAGCTCCAGTGCCAGTCCACAATCTGTTTGCGCTCTACTGAGTATCCATAAAATTTTTCAAAATATTGACTAATGGCATCCTTAAGTCTCAGGAGACCTGAGCACCTGGCGTAGAAGCACGTCCATCTCTAATTGATTTCTCGCTGCTTCGAATATTCTTAGGTGTTACAAAATCAGGCTGTCCTAAAGAAAGTTCTGTAAACTTGTCCTCGTCCCTGAGCCTTAAGTGTTTTAGCGCGCGATCACTTGTTGCCAAAAGTAACAAGACTCTTCCATTTCTAAAACGTCTTGATAATTTAGTCATCATGTCTCCTTAATTATTTCCCGCTAATTACCTAAATCATTTAGCTTTTATACACTAATACTATTTATTATATCAAAATGAGTCTCTAACGAGATCTCTTCTGAAAATGTTGACTCGAAAACGGAGAAATGACTCAGCTAGGAGCCTGATAAAGTGTTTTCCCTTAGTTTTATTGACTAACCTTCGGCTATCTAAAATAACAATTCGCTGAAAAACTGCCTGTTGTGCGCCTGTGTTCGGTAATAGCCTGTCGCAAGCGTAAAATGTCTTGTTGGTAAAGCATAGTCATAGGATACCCGCTTCCTGCCGTAATTGACGATTTACTCTTAACTGAAACAAATCCTCCGGATTATCAAACGGCAAACGCGTGATGACACTCAGTAGCGGTTCTGCTCAACGAAAATCAACACCTTCCCAAAAACTCCCTGTTCCGCTAGCAATATGTCAGCTTCTCACGATCAAACGCCGCTTAATATTAAAGGGACTTTCCATTTTTCTCCTGAGTCAAACTGAGAGTAAGTTTCGCTTCATCCAGCAAATCAGAAACAGCAAACATCGTAGAGTTAAAAGAACCAACACTATCCAGGCTGCTTTAGCTGAGCCAATTGGCAATAACCAGCCGTTTGGTAAAGCAATGTTTCATACTCCGAATCTGATATATCATTTACCTGAGGCATTGTCTTATCATACAAATAGCCTGCATGATGTGACTTTTCGCGAGCTATCAAAGTGCAAACTGTTCAAAGCATGCTAGGTGTCGCTAAACTCACTTTGGGACTAATTTGAGGAGTGGCCGAAACCAAGTAAGTCTGGTAGCCGGTAAAAATTGTGTAAAGTCAGTAAAATCAAGACAGGGCTGACTTAGAAGAACTGTTCGATGATCCCAAAAAGAAATCTTCTTCAGCAAAAGTCTGAATAAGGTTCTTCCGATAAAGCCTGTAAATCGCTAACTCCTGGTCAGACTTAATTCCTGATAAATGTTGCCGCAAGCGTTCATGGTTTCTTTCTTAAATAACTGTCGCTTTTCTCCTTATTAAAAAGATATAACAAATGATTTAATTCAAAACCGAATGCTTTCTAACAACTTCGTTTTTCCTAAAATATTTGGGGGTCTCCAAAGCTGATTAAGAGTCTGTAAAGTCTCCAGTCTCATGTTGATTTGGCGCCTTGAGCTCTGCTCCAAGTTGTCAGTCTCTGCCGCCTCATCAATAACCAAAATCTGATTTTCAACAAAGGCCTGTATCTTTCTATACGCGTTACCAGAGATAGGCGTGATTAGTAATAAAGCAAAGCGGCTTGATTTTGCTCTCTCTTGATAACTTTTCTGCCAGAAATCAAGATGATAAAAAGGATTGCTTACTCAAAAGTGCCATCATGTCTGCGACTTTCGTCCAAAATAAGCAGCATAGCGTTAGTTTTCGTTTGATCTCATCAAGATCGCTTGAGTTCTTGTTTCCAACAACAAACCAAAAGCTGCATCTTTACCTGATTGATAAAACGATTACTCGTCTTTTCTCATCAAAGGTCTTATAAAAGCTAATCTAATTTGGAGGTAATCTGAGGACTCTTTAAGCTGTGACTATTGATATGAAAAAGCTTCTCTTAAAGCCTGTGCCCCTCTGACCATGCCATGGTTACGATCTTGAAGAGTGTTTGGAACACTGACGATAATCTGTTCCTCCCCATTGCTGATTAAGAAGCGGTAAGAGAAGAGTGTAACCATAGGTTTTTACCAATGCCTGATTGAGCCTCAATAAAACTCAGCCTACTATCTTCAAATTTCGCTTCAATAGCTTGGGCAAATTTAAGCCAAGCTGAGTTCTTCTTCAAGGTCTAACAAGGCGATATTAGTCGCAAAATCCTGTGATAACTGGCCGTTCTTTTTAAAAGCTCTTCTTTTAGGACAATTCCTGCCACTCTCCTGATAATCCCGAGTGACAAGTGATTGGTGCTGCCAAAAAGCTTTCTTTCAATAGGTAATTTGGATTCATAGAGAGACGTCTGAGAATTGCAAGATTCTTTCATGTGTCTAACTAGGAAAGGATCTGTCATTTTCTCGTTTTAATTTCAAAAAGTTCTGCTGTTGCTCGCATCGGCAATGGCTGTATGAGCGATCTGACAAGTCAATCTTTTAAAGCTCTGTCAAATCTCCTAATGAATATTTTTCAAAAGTTGGCAGCTTGTGCCAATTCAAACCGTATCCAACACAGGGTGTTTAGCAGCTCAAACTCCTTTCTAAAAAGATGTTCTGCCGAAAAGATTGGCCATCATGTTTAACATTGTGAGCAACAAAAACACAATCGTCAATGAGATGATAGATGTCAGCTGCTACTTCGAAAAACTGCAGGCGCCTGCTGCGGTGAGCATCTGTAATTCCGTGACCCAATAATAGCTTTAGAAAGCGGCTTATGGGGATTGGACATCCGTGGTATAAGTTTGAATAATTTGTTTCATTTTCACTCAAATCACAATCCCAACTTGAATGATGGAAGCTGGAGTGGCTGGCACCTGTTGCCTCCAAATCAACCACAGCATACTTTCTTGTCTCCGTCATAACATTAAAAATTATACCATATTTCTCACCAGAAAATGATGGCATTGTTCGTCAACTGTGTTCATAAAAGTGAGTTAATTGATCACACTAATGACTGTTTAAAATACTAGGCGACAATTACTGGAATTAGCTGGACAACAAACAACTGTTAGGTAAGTTCATTCACTTTATTCATTTTTCTATTTTTGCTGATCTCTGCTATTTTCGACATTTTCTCATGCTATAATAGGCTTTAATCTGATTTCTTCAAGGGAGATATACTGCTGACAAAAGAAACCAAGCTGAATAGTACTATCTTGAAATGATGGAGCATTCTCTGTGATCGTCCTTATTACTAGCCGAAAAAGGCGCTGTTCATTAGTGCTTCTACAAGGATTACGACCACGGAAGATTGAACTGGCTACTTTGCGTTCTTTTGCACGATGGGCAAAATAGTCTACAGTAAGAATCCTTTTCAGGCTTCTCTTGGAAAATTATTGCGACCATCAAACAACACAAGGTGCCTAAGATTGGTATTGTTGGTGGCGAGCAATTCCGGTGACAACCGCCTCCAGCGAATATGCTCCTTGGATGACTGTTTGGAGCGACACCGAAACTGCCAGCAGTGGTGGAGATGGTATGGCTTATGGTGAATGGGTTGTTAATGCACCGTTAAAGCCCTTTATTGACAAACCTATCATGTAAGACTGATCCACCAATACGCTCTTAGCTGGATCTTTCCATGGGTGGTATCATTACGGCCTATATGGGAGCTAGTCTATCCTCATTTTTGAAATCTCGGCGTTTTTCTCTAGCCTCTTGGGTTCAGCGAACAGCGATTTCCTTCGTTTCTAAATCACTCATCCTCGGATAAAAACAGCAGGTCTTTATCCAAGTTGGTACAAAGAGGTGATGCTGGTGACGTGAATTTGCTCTAATATAGATGAGGCCTATATTGACTGTACGCTCCACTACTATCAGTCCCTCCTACGCACTGGTCATCTATGGAGCATATTGATTTACTATCATCATGTAACGAAATTCATCTCTGAAAAATATTGGGCTAATCTCATTTATGAATTTCTGAAAATTCACGATGAAAGGATAACAGAAAAATAGACAGACAGGTAGTTGCTGCACTTTAGTCTCAAGATCGAGGACTAAAACGACAAAAGTAGTCAATCAATAGATGGAAAATAGATTTTCAATAAAGCCTATTAAAAATACGGCTAAATGTGAGACGACATTTAACCGTATTTTTGATATCTCAAATGTAAACTTATATTTAGCCGATTTTTTATTTCGCTTAATCAACCTAAAAGCATATTATATCAAAAGGCTTGACCAAATGAATGATAATAGGCTAGCTGTAAGACTATCATTATTTGATTTGTTTGTCCTCCAATAAAAATGATTTGTGTTTTTCAGGAACAAAAAGTCAAATTGATGAGAGTGATGATTAACTGTTTTCATGATCAAGTTTATCATAAAAAGAGACTCCAAGATATCAGAATAACACTGAGATCTAAATTAGCAAAACAGTTCGTCGAAAATATATAAGTCTCTTTCGATTTGCAGAAAATAACCAGATGGTGATACCTGCGCTCTCCCATAGACAAGGAACCCAAAAGGTGTTTATTCAAATTATTTCTAATTTTGAGGAAGCGCTCATTGATGCTACCCTCGGACAAAATCCAATTAGATTGTGTATCTTTTGATGGCCTCTGCAGCAAAAGGTAAGCCTTGACTATGATAAATAAATTCGACTATTCTTAGGAAAATCGTGAAAATTTTCAGGTCTATTATGATCTAAGTCAGAAATTAAATCCAATATGATGTCTTTCCTACACCATTTCTACCGATAATAAGATTTAATTTTTGATTGGCAAGACATACTGACATTATCCAATAATAACTGCTGGTTGATTTTTTAAATTAAAATCTTGATCTGCATTTTAATTCCTATCTTTTATGGAAAATACCGATGACTCTTTCAGACAGTAACGCCTCAATAACATAGCAAATATTGGCGGTATAAAGGCTGCATCCATGCTTACCACTTATAGATTAAGCCAATTTCATTAACCAAAATATTCAGTAAAATGAAACAAGCCACTTAAAATAATATTTTTAGACGTATACTCCAATGATAGCAAAGAAAGCAACAAATGAAGATGTTAAGATAGCTCTGCAAGGTTACTGCATTTACAGAAAGCTTTAAAAAGATAGCAAAGCACAAATTGCTACTCCTAAAAAGGTTAAAATATTAAAAACACAAATAATTCTAAATCAACACTTTTTAGTTATTAATTCAAAAATAAAGAGCAGAATATTAATTGTACGCTTGTTAAAAGAAAATTGACTAATAAAATTGACTAATAAATTAACAGCAAAATATATAAATTTTGAACCCGTTAGACTAGAAAAACTTTTGAGATAGTTATTTTCTCTAGAAACAATATTTCCTGCCCAGCTAAATAACATGGCAATAACTAATAATATAAGAAATATAGGGAGTCAAAAAGACAAATTTTCTCTTGAGCATCTAAGCCGATTCTCTTGCTTAAAGCTAAAAACAAATTGACAGCTGGTAAAAGCAGGGTATAAAACCAAAAGAATTTATTGGACAGAGTTATATTTATCTGAAATTTAAACAGTGCCAGTATTTTCTTTTAACATGATCAGTATGACCTCAAGTGATGTTCATACTTAAATTTAAGGAAAGGGTAGATATCTCATTTTGGAAAAAGATTGATTTTTATCTTTGTAATAAGAAATGTTATAATTTCGAGGATCTATCTTTGTATTATCAATTGAAGGAAATCCTTCAGTAGAATAGACTCTAACCAATTTGCAAAAATTCATCACTAGAAGCTAGTTTTCCAATAGTTGAAGACTTATAGGAATATTGAGATGCTTAGAAGCTATCAAGAAATCGTCCATTGAAAAGTTTTATCTCTCACTACCCAATCTTCAAGAGGTTTAGCTGTTTTTAAGTAGTCATAAGTTTTCAGCAATAACTTTAAAGAAACGTGTTTTTCAAAATAAATCTGTATAAATGTTACGAGTATCTTCTGCTTAGAAACAAATTCTGTAAAGAGAACATCTTCTTTTCAATATTTGGGAAGAAAGGTTTCCAACTCAGAGCTTCCTTAACACGCCTTTTAAAAATGCTTCATATTGATCTTTATGGCAACCTAAGCCCCTATAGAAAATGCTTCTTCGTCCAATAAACAAAAATAACAACTGAAACATTAGGGACGATACTAATAGCATTAACATAATAGTTTCTAAAAAACAAATTGATTTATATTGTGTCAATTGAAATAAACAACAAAAATTGTTTTAAAACGAATAAGATACTTTTTATTATAATTTGAATTAAAACACAAGTCAAGAGCTATAAAACGATTATAAAGTAGCATATTGTTGTTAAATAAATGTAATAAAAATTCTATAATGTCCATCGAAACTATGAAATGCTGTAAAATCTCTCATTGCTCGAATATCAAAAAGAGTTTGGGACAAAAGTCTCAAAACTCCTTCAATCTAATGCAACATCAAATGTTTGACAGTGGTGTATTGAAGTCCTCATCCCTGATGCACGCAAGATGATAGCGGACATCCTAATAAACTGTGCGGAGGTGGGACAACAAAAATCAAAATTGCACATTTCTAACGATTTACCGATTTTTGTTCCACTCTCAGATATAGTGAAGTCAACCCATAAAGTTGACAATGAACCCATTTTTCTATTAAATTCAGTCCTTCTTCTTCCCGGTTTTCCTAAGAAATAAGGCATCTGCACGCGCCACCATTCCCAGTCATGAGCAACATCGAGACCCCAGAAGTCAAACCATGCTGGAGATTGATTTGGCTTCAAAAGCTTCTTTCAAGCGAATGGTATCAATAATATGCGGCTCTTCCCACGTTTCCTGACCGACCGCAACGATGAAGCGATTGCTGGCGATAGCGATCTAAGAACCAAGAATCTTCTTGATTCGAGAGGTAATCAATAGGAGAATTGTAGTAAACAGCAGGATCCCCATAAAATTCACCTGTAAAGAAAACGCGCATCATAAACCCCAGATAGGGCTACAGAAATATCAAATAAATCTGGATGACGCGGGAAAAATTCACTGTATGAAAAGCGCCCATTGAACAGCCAGTCGCCATCATCATCCCATTCCAGATTGATTCGTAACGAATCAGTGGTACCAATTCATGAACGATATAGCGATCATAGGCTCATGCGCTAAAGCCATATCATGACCTGATTTTCCTCAGCTAACCATGACTCCTCATCTCAAAGAATCAGGTGTGTAAAATTTTACCACACCGCGGTCAATAAAACTTTTGGCAGGCTTCAATCATACCAAAGTCGCCATATTCATTCTGACTGCCGCCCGATGATGGAAAGACACAATCGGTTTTCCAGCATGTCCGTAAACGATTAAAATACATTTCTACCAATTGACCAGACCAGTGACTTCTTCTCTCAAAATGCATAGTTAAGATACCAAGAGCAGAACAAAAAGTACTTGAAATTAAAAACTGTTTAAGAAACTCAGAATTTGTTAAATAATTTAGTCCTTTCAAGCTTCCTGACCGCATTTTATCCTTTCAATATCATTATTTAATTCTCAAAGATTAGATTTTAGCACGAGCAAAACAGATAATGTCACGCATTTCATTCATGGTTTCTGTTCGAGCTAAAATACCAACTTCTCCCATAATTTTAGCAAAAATACGCGGAACAGACTCCAATTTCAATATGATGAGCCAAATTTAGTTTCAATATCTCTATGCTATGCATAATGTTTATTAGCCTTACGAGCTGCATAAACAACGTTATAAGGACGAGTGATATGAGCTTCAAAAACGATTGTGCTTTAACAATGCAGGGCATCCTCATTAAAAACATCAAAATCATTGGCATAGTCCCACATATCAATGAGTCAGGCCACTGGCGGACGGCAGTTAACTTCAGTGCCATTAAATCTTTAGTCTTTTTAATACGGAAGAATTCAAAAGTGGAAGAAACGTTCTTTAACATTGAAGGCTTCAACACATTGCTCACCTAGTTTAATCAGCTCTGGTGAGATGTCGCGAGGGACATAATAGAACATATCGTTATCTTTTTCTACCGTATCCAAAACCGCTTCAGAATATTCCAAACTAGAATAAAGACAATGTCCTTTCGTGATCTGTCAAGCCATCGAAAGTAACGATATCACCATCAATGAATTCTTCCATGATATAGTCAACTGGGATTTTGATAGCCAAAAAGTCTCTAATTCTTCAGCTGACTTGATTTTGTATGTATCCGAAGCACCAACACCAGAGTTGGGTTTAATGATAACCGGAAAACCGAGTTCCTTAGTCAAAGCACGAGCATCTTCAGTGCTAGTAAAGACGCGGCCACGAGCAACTTTAATTCCTGTCTTGCGGAAAATTTCTTTCAAACGTGCTTTCGTTTGATAGAAAGCATATCTTCATTTTTATAACCAAAAACATTAAAATCCGTCCGCAAATGGGCATCTAATTCCAACCAATATTCATTATGGGATTCAATACGATCAATTCGCTCATACTTATGAGCAAAATAAGCAACGCACGGTAAACCTGATCATCAATCTTCCATATTATCAACACGGTAATACTCCGTTAGATGATCACTAAACCCTGACTTAATTGCTCATAAGGGGTATCCGCAATCCCCAGTGTATTGATACCATTTTCATATAAACGGTGGGCAAAAGTCTCAAAATTTGCTGGAAAATGGGGAAATCATTACAAAATTCATTTTTCTATCCATAAATAAATCCTCTTATAGTTTCTACTTCTTTTAGTCTAGCTTTAATTTTTAGGATAATTCTATGATAACACAAAATTTTCTGATTATTTACTCTTTTAAAAATTACAAAACAGACCCTAAGGCCTTTTTCTATTTTTAATGAAACTGCATGCCACCATCAACCAATATAGTTTGACCAGTAACATAATCTGAATCAGGGCTGGCCAAGAAAGACGACATTGGCACATCTTCTGGTTTTGATCAAACGCTGCAAAGTGATGTCTTTTGGCAAATTGTTTGCATGCCCCACTCATCATCTTTCCAGCATTTTTGACCAACCTTATGAGCAATATCATCATCATCGGTGTTTTAACAATACCAGGCGCAAAGCATTAACTGTAATGCCATCTTTAGCTAAGTCACGCGCTGTTACCTGAGTGATTCCGCGTACAGCAAATTTAGTTCCTGAATAGAGTAGTCAACTCTGGATTTTCGACAACCCCAGCTTGTGAACCGGCATTGATCAAATCTTTCCGCCATGTCCCAAAGCTAAAAATGCTTATAAGCAGCTTGCGTTCCCCAAATGACACCTCCGACATTAACACCGTAGACCTGTTTAAATTGTTCTTCAGTAATTGTTTCAACTCGAGTCGTTGATCCAAGGCCCGCATTGTTGACCACGACCGACAAATCTCCAAATTTTTAACAATTTGATCAAAAGCATCAAAAAACAGCCTCACGTTTTGAAACATCTACTGTTACTAGGGCATCTTCCTTGGAAATACTAGCAGCAGCTTCTGAACTGCTTGAGATATGTAATCCAGCATGCCAATTTTAAAACCATCGGCATGAAGACGTTTAGCAATAGCAAGGCCAATTCTCGGACCTGCACCAGTAACACTGTAAACTTTTGTCATATTAAAAACTCCATTCTCGAATAATAATAGTATAAACTGATAAGGTCAATTAAAAATGACGGCTTTCCTTTTCTCTTTTGATTTCAAAAGAAAGCATTTTCTGTTAAACTAAAGATATGAAAATCTTAAGAACTTTAAACGTGCTGTCGTGAAAACACCTATTACCTTGTTAGTGAAGAGGCAGTCCTCTTTGATGACCTTTGAAGCAATGGTGATGATATCCTTGCTCAAAGGAAATCAATGAAACCTATTGCTGCTATTTTACTGACCCATACCCGATTACGACCACATTATGAGTCTTGATTTGCATGGCAGCATCTAATTATCCGCCAGTCTATGTTTCTGAAAAGAGGCTTCTGTGGCTGGGCAGCCCTATTGACAATTTATCAGGATTGAGTCGTCACAGTGATATGGAAGATGGTTGTTGCTCCCTGACTGTCTAATGATAATATGGATTACCGATAGCTGGCTTTTCACTTTCAAAGTTGTTCCAACACCCGGACATTCTTGGGGAAGTGTCCTTTATTTTTATAGATGAAGAAATAGTTTTTCGGGAGATGCTCTCTTTAAAGAAAGTATTGGGCGTACTGATTTGCCTACGAAATTTTGATGAGCTCATTATAGTATCAGAGAAAACCTTTTTAGCCTGCCAAATCATTTTAAAGTTTTCCCAGGGCATGGCTTTGATACAACAATTGGGCATGAAAAGAACTTCAACCCTTTCTTTTAACCAGTAAATAAATGAGAAATCTTCAATCAAGCTACTTGATTTGCTTTATTTAGTAAATATCAAAAACGGATGATTTAGAATCCATCTATCATCCTGATAACAAAAAGCCCAATCAAGGGGCTTTTTATATCTTCAAGAATCGTCTCATTGATAAAATTGGGCCTAAAGCCCCAATCAAAAATACCAACGATAAACATGGCACCAATAAAGGTAAAAGATGAAAGGACTTGGTCTACAAAGAGAGATTTTTGAGCAGCAAGATTTGGATTGAATTGCTCAAATGCAAAGATATATAAGTAACCTACAACAACCGCTGGAATAATCGCTCCAATAAGACTCAACCCAAGTTCTTCAAAGAAGAATGGCGTTCTGATATAGCCATTTTGGCACCAACTAAACGCATGATTTGAATTTCATTGACGTGGACAAAATAGTTATACGAATCGTATTGGAAATCAAAAAGATAGCAACCAAAACTAGGAGGCCAGTTCCTGCAAGTCCCCATGTCCCGAACAAAGTTAGCCAAACCAAAAATACGATCAGTATCTGTGCCGCCATAGCAACTGAATCAACACCAGAAATTTTCCCTAATAGCTTTTAGCTTTACTGTTTTGACTTTCACTAGGTGAAGTTGTCTGCTAATGTATACATCATATAAAGGATTGGAATCCCTATCAAACAAGTTCAATCGTCTCCCATGGTTTTCTTAAGTTTTTCAATTGTTCATCCTTACTTGAAAAAGGTGATTGATTTAACGTGTTCAATAATTTTGATCATATACCTTATGATAATCTAGGATTGTTAACTGTTTTATTGGCATCACTTGAATCTACATAAGATTTAACATTATCCTTAGAATCAACTTCAAAATAAGTATTAATCTGAACATTTTTCAATACCAGATGCTAACTTTTCAGTATTTAGAGAAAGGCTGCAAAGATACCGACCAGAGATCAAGGTAATGGTTACAGAGCTAACCGCTGCAACAGTCATCCAGCCATTACGTTTTTAAATTTTTAATGGATTGCCATAAATGACGGAAAAATCTTCTAATCGTATATCCATACCTCCTTCCTCTTCATCACGAACAATACGACCATCTTCAATGGCAACAACACGATGACGAAGTGTACTCTACACACTAGCGATTATGAGTTGCCATCAAAACAGTCGTCCCTGAAGATTAAGTCGTTCAAGCAGCCGCATATTTCCATGAAATTTCAGGATCCAGAGTTACCTGTAGGTTCATCGGCAATCAAAACCTGCGGATTATTGACAATGGCACGTGCGATTGCCACCCGTTGCTGTTCACCACCTGATAATTGATCTGGAAAAGAGCGCATTTGTGTTTCAGCCCGACTAAATCAGAACTTCTGTTACACGCTTTTATAACACGCGGTTTTTCAGCCCGATAACATGGCAAAAAGCAATATTTTCAAAGACCGTTTTGTTAGGCAGAGTTTACAATCTTGGAGCAACCCTCAACTACGACGCTAGGATGGGAATTTCTCTTTTCTTCATCTTAGCATTAAATTTCCCAACTTTAGAGCGCTAGTCGTTCTTTTCTTCGCGATAAAAGCAATCAATAGGTTGACTTTCCAGCACCTGATGGACCAACTAAATAAAGCAAAGTTCACTTGATTACTGAAATTATATTTCGCGAGGTTACCGCGGTTATATTTTTCTCACCCTTCATTTGAATTAATGCCATAATGTTTTCCTACTGTTTTTATTCCATACGCCATTTGAGAAAGGCGTCAATAAAACCATCTAGATCACCATCCATGACCCCTATCTACACAGAGCTTCATGGTTTGTCGATGATCTTCACCATAGTATAAGTAAAAACATAAGAACAATTTGACTGCCCCAAGTGATTTCCTTTTTGTCACCCTTTGAGCATCCACTTCTGAGCCTCCTGCTCCATTTGATGGGGTTTAGCTTGAAGCATTTTTCGTGGCTCTGATCACGATTCCATATTGGGTGCGATCTCACCGTCGAAGCAACAGCAATGCCGCTAGGGAATATGGGTTAAGCGAACTCCAGTTGACACTTTATTCACTTTTTGTCGCCAGCACCACCAGAACGGAAGGTATCCTCGTCGCATCATCTTCATCTCTAATATCTACTTATGGTATCATCAAAGCTACTGGCATGACCTCAGCAGAGGCAGAGGTGTGGCGACGTTTGGCTGAATCAAATGGTGAGATTCTGACCAGACGGTGAACACCCATTTCTGATTACAAAAAGACCATAAGCATTTGGACCTTCAAAGATAAAGCGACTGAGTTTAACACCGCCTCATCACCAGCTTGATAATCAAAACGTCTACTTTGAAAACCTTGCATTCCCAAAGCGGGTATATCAGCGCATTCTATAAGGCAGTCTTGGCTTCGCACCGCCAGAACCGGATGGATCTCAAAATAGCGTTGTTAGCATCATAGGGTTCTGATAAAAAGAAGCGTCATCTCATAACTGGTCATAATCTTATCAAGCTTGACAGGATCTTCTTCAAGTTCGCCTTTGCGTAACTATCATCTTCTTCTAACATTTCTGCAACAATTCTGTCTCATCCGACAGTTCCTGCATGCTGTTGAAAGTTTACATTTGAGAAAACTTAAGTTCGATAACTCTTGTGATGTCTTTGGGCAGCAATATTGTCATCCCAGAGTCTGGTTTCGTCATTTGATTTTCTAAAAGAGCGATCTCTTCTTCTAAGCGATCAAGTCAAAGAGACCTCCAGCTAGTCAACTTCTCTTTATTTTCTACTATTTTTTGGCGAATTTCCCATATCCATATTATACATACCTCATTTCCAGCATCTTTTTATTCTATCATAGTTCTTTTAAAAATTGCCATCTATTAAGCAGAGCAGTTCGCTCTTTTTATAATAGCGTCATTATCTGAATGAATGCTTAAAATGAAATCACACTGATTTGCAGTTGGCTTTTTAACAATTTCACCCAAAGCCCAGATAGCTGTTGCAGTATGAATGGGATTGTTATTCTTGTCAATGATTTCCATAAGTTTTACAAAGCACTTTTATCATGACCATTAGCTAGGGCAATAATGGCATTGCGCTGTAAAATATTTTTCCCCGCCAGGAACCAGCAATCATAGCAAATTTTTCTTAAATTGACTATTAGACAGTTCTAAAAACGGCAGCAGTTCCGGCTCTGCAAGTTCAGGATCGATTTCACTGGCCAAAGGATTATGAATTCCTTTATTGTAAGGACAGCAAATTTGGCAAATATCGCAGCCATAAATAACAGTTTTGATTTTTACGAAATTCTAAGTTCATCATGCCCTTATCCTGCGTTTGAAAGGAAAGAGACAGGCTAGCATTCATACTGCCGTCACCAAGAAGACAGGAAGTCGGACCAAGCATCTAAGCATCTGTGACAATCACCGCAATCATAATCAACAGGACTGTCAGGCTCAATTTCTAAATTCGTAATAAGTTCACCTAAGTACATGTAAGAGCCAAACTCTTTTGAGATGACTAAGCCATTCTTGCCAATGAAACCTATTCCAGAGCGCTGGGCAACGGCTGTATCAACCAAAGCACCTGTATCTACCATAATTTTTATGCTCTAAAGGAAATCTTGACATAAACTTTCAATTACCCTACGCCAAAACGCTGTAATTTTTCCTCCAAAAACATAATGATAGTCCAAACCCCAAAATTTGGCGTAATTTTGCCGCGTTTATACTGAGTTTTAGGTGGTTTTAACAGGCAATTTATGGGATAAGCAATTGCTATTGAAATAATGGTTTTTAGCACTAGCTAAAAGAGAGTCGGGGCTTGATACGCTCTTCAATATTTTTATGTTCAAAACCTACGAGGAACGCCCTTCTTCAACAGAAGCACGTAATGATTTTTCTAAATAATCGAAAATCATCAGCTGTTGTAAATCCTATTTTGAAATCCCAATATCTTGAGCTAATTGTTTGATTGCTTCCTTAATCATCATAATTTTATTTTAAAAGAAAAACAGCAAAGAGACTGCAAGAGTCAATTCTCTCAAACTTTTCCAACAGCTTAAATACACTGATTTGTTATTGTTAAAACCTGTATCTACACTTTTTAGTTAGGTAATTGTAATGAAAATGACGATTTCGATTTTTGTCAGTTCACCTTTCGCAAAGTTAATTAGGTATTGACAAAACTAACCTTCATGAACTTAGATAAAGCTCCAACTGTTTCCCAAACAATTGGAGCTGTCACTTGCAGTGCAAAGGATACTTTAACAGTTCAGTGGTCTGTTAAAAGTTTGAGTTTAAAAGCCAAGATGCAAAAATTCCAATCAACCACTGTGTTAAATTAACCCTCTTGTCCAAAAATGGCAATTCCCAAATTTATATTTGAGATTAGCGTGTTTATCAAACATCATGAGAGCACTCTTACTTTTTAAATAGCCATGAAACTTGAAACACTTATTCTTGGTGGAAGGCTGACCAACATATGAACATGGTCTGGCATCATATGGCCTTCGATAATTTCAACATCTTTGTAACTGTAGTAATCGTTGGAATATCTCGCCTAAAACTACTTCGATATTGATTATAGATGATTTTTCGTCTATACTTAGGGGTGAACACAAGGTGATATTTACATATCCACTTTGTATGTGATAAACTATGTGCCTTTGTGCCATCTTTTGCTCCTTTCGCTTTACAATGAGCTTGAATACCTTTTATTGTATCGCGTTTGGAGATTTTTGTATAACATTCAATGCGCACCCGCATGCGAGTGGTTTATTTTCAATCTGACTAATAACATAATTTTTAATATGAAATTAGTAGGAATTGAGAAAAATTAACCCTATCAAAAGAAGAAAACTCTATCTGGAAAATTCTTCACTTTCTTATAAATTATGTTAAAGTGAATATGTCTTATTAAAAGCTTGATACTTGAACTTGACATCATGTACAAAACTAATAAGGCGAACTAAGAAAGCCCTACTTTTATGAATGGTTAGAAAAATCATGGCTACACGATTCTTACTGATATTATTGGCCTTTCTCAGTTGTTTTAAAAACCTTAAATTTTTCCAAAAATTCCATACAAAGAAAAACCGATGAATTTGTTCAATTTCTTCTCCTAAATTCTCATTTTTCTGATAATTGATTTTCAATACTATTGAGAGCATCCATAACGTTTAATATAAGTTCTGTTGACAAATCTTTGGCGATAACTCCTTCATCTTTTCCTAGCTTAATATAAGAACGATAAATCTCCGTTTTTGGCAACAATGGCTTTCGTTAATAATTTTTGAAAAAAATGGGATCTTTTTATCGTTTTTCTTTAAAAATAGACAGAAATCTGATGACTCATTTGACATAACGCTAAAGCTTGACATAACTTCATCTTAAAAATCTATTTCACTGGTTAAAATGTTTTCAACTTCCTGTGTAATTTCTTCAAATAGTTTATTAACACATAAATCTACTAAACTCTCTTTACTTTCGAAATAATTGTAGATGGAAACAGGAGATACTTATGCTGCCTTTGCAATAGACTTGATACTCGTCCCTTTAAAACCTTTTTCTTTAAATAAATGCCAAAGCTGCTTGAATAATAACATTTTCTCTCTCTGTTGTTTTTGATATTGATTCATTGAATACCTCGCCATCATTATAACATAAAAATGAAATATATTGCTCAAATTTCATTTTTGTTTGTCCAAGTTTCCCTCGGAGAAAGTTTTTCTAAAGTCTTAAATCCATTTCCTTAGTTATCCAATCAGGGGTGCAGTGCATCTCTAAAAGCAGTACTTGCCTGTGACTACTTTCACCGTGGTAAGAATCAAAGCAGTAAAGCAAAAGCTCTTATGCCGTCCCAACAACTCCTCAAACCTGTTGGCTTCGTAGCCTGAATCATCGTTGATAATAACCATGTTTTTGAGACCATAGTGTCCGTACTACGTCTTAAAGATAGTCAGTTGTTTGAAAAACAATTCTTGCTTGTCCAAAAATAACCAAAAATTGAACAGGGTTTTGATGAGTTTGCCACGTTGGCTATGGCACGATCTCCTGCATGGATATAAGGGATATAACCCCATCTAAACTTCAAATGCTGGTCTTTCCTGACACCCAATCTAGACACCTCCCCTTCAAATCAAAGAGTCTAGAAATCTTTTTGTCTCAGACTCTTTTTCGTGAGAAACTCGTCAAAACAGATGTGGTTTGCTAAGGACTAGTTTTTGCCCAAATTTGTGATTTTATTCAACACTCTTTAAACCCCTCAATCCATATCAATGGCTTTAACCTTTCGATGCAAAAAGTAGAATTTGATAAAATGGTGATTCCTAAAACACAGACAATAGCTAAAAGCAAAACACCAATATGGTAATTCGTTCAGCGCAGCCTGCAGTTCTGTCGTCATGGCGTTAATAAAAGGATAAGAGCGAATGACCGACAGGGTAAAATGCAAAAAGCCCATAGCTACACAAGAAATAATTATATTTTCCTTAAAAAGATAAGGTTATTCACTTTGTGTAGAGTAGCCTAACACTTTGAGTGTGGCAATATCTCTAGTTCGATCAAAAATATTAATAGATGAAATATTATAAATAGTCGCTACTGTTAATGACATGGCACAAATAAGAAATAGAACAACCATTGATGTCGTTGATAAAATAGCATTCATATTTGATCGAGACATCCTTTTTAGTTGTATAAGTTAAATCCTTATCAATAACTTTGGCCGATTGAGATTAATTGGGATGTTTTCATTACTATTTTTCCTTTTTGGATTAATAGCATTGAGGGTGAAGGTAACCTTGTTCTTTCAAATAGTCAGCGTCAGCAACAATAAATTTGAGAAGAATATTGGGTTGATATGGTAGGCACTCTAACTTTTATGAGGAGATTGTTGAGTATTTGAAAAGGCTAATCTTCACTTTATCCCCAATCTTTAAATGAGCTTATTGGCACAAACCTTTGGTATGACAATGCCATTTGAATAGTGAGACAATTCTTGACCGTTTTTCTTATAAACTTTCATAAAATGCTCTTTTTGACTACTAGCATATAAAGTCGTTGCAATACTATTATTTCCTTGTCCAAGTTCTAACTTTTGAATATCTAACTTTTTCAAACTTTAGATGTGGATTGTTGATAATTTATCTTGTATAGAGTTAATTTTAGGGAGAAATAATACTAATATTATAAAGTATTGACATCATTAATTTTCCGTATTAACTACAGATAGTCATAGCGTTATAATAACCAAAAAGCTAATATAATCATCAAAAAGATAAAGCAACACCTAGTAAATTATACGTATTTTATTTAGAAAATATTCGAATAACATATTTACTTTCCATAAGATAAATACCGCCATAAGAAAAAGAATCCTTTCTAATAAAACTACCTTTAATATTTTTAGGGCTCTGTCTAATCAAATTTGCTGGTCTCTCTTTTAAAACTTTTCGCGTTGAAAAATAAAAGCTAATATATCAAATAATAGAACAAGGCAAAAAGAAGGAATCAAAGATTGTAACTCAATCTTCACATGATAATTTGGTAGAAAAGCATACAATGAAGATATGAGCTTCACCAATATCAGTAAAAAGCAAAGTAAGCTAACACTTCCAATAAATGTCCCAATAGAACGTCAATGGTAGCATAGAATGAGTATACTTTATGTAACTAATTCTTTTTACTAAGGAGCACATGATTCCTGTCTGTGCTCTGTTTTGTTGTATGAGGCATGTCATGTTGAAATAAAAAGTATTGACCGGCAGCAACAGCAGAATAGGGTAACCCTACTAAACTTTCATCGTTGTGATTAAACTTTTTAAATTAGGTGTGAGTTACTTGATTCAGTTGTGCTAAGACCGAAATAGCAGTTGCATCATAATCTTCAGAAAGTTTTTGAAGAACTTTTACTATTATTACCCTTAATCTAAAAGAAGTTGATTATAGAATGATGAAATATCGAAAAGCTTTCTGTCTTAGGTAACCCTATACTGATGCGACGGGCTGTGGTGTAAATTATTTCTGATGCTTTCTGAAAGCTCAGTTCTCAATAATTCTACCGATAAAAGTGAACTCGCACTATTGATTTGAATTTGTATAGAATCATTCATCTTATAATGATGCGCTTTCAACATAATCACTATCTAACAAGATTTCGTTGTTATTGAGTTTTTTCTTTCTGCACAATATAAGAACGATTTAGCAGAAGTAGAGAAAAGCTCGAAATTTGTTAAAACAGAGCTATAATTTTTGAAAATTTGTTTTCCTTCAAAATTAACACGTCCCTCTGCCTCTTGTATATTAGCATATTATCTTTAATAGCATCTATCTGAAGTAAGCGAAATAAAATTTACTGTTGCATCACTCAGGTGATAGTCATGATAGTAGTTTTTGCATAACTCTTAAGCTACTGGCAACACTGAGACAAAGCCAACAAAAGAAAGGAACCAATAGAAACAATTAAAATAATTGTTAGTAAATTGTGCTATATTGGTACGAATATCTCTAAATAATAATAAAATTTTTCATCATATTACCACTCAACTCTGAAACTGGAATTTTATCTGAATTATATTCAATTTTCCTCTGATTTGTCCCTTCGGAACTGAGATGACTTTTATCGGCAATTTTTGAAAATAGCACTACCCTTATGAGTGATTAAAACAACGCTCTTTTGGTACTCTTTTCGTTTAATTCCTTAATCAATTGAAGGACTTCCTTCAGCTCTCATAATCTAAAGCTCCTGTAGGTTCATCGCAGAGTCAACAGAGGATTTTTAGCAATGGCTCAAAGCATGATACCCTATGTTGTTCACCTCCTGAAAGTGTAAGGAAAAGTTCTTTAATCGTTCAGACAATCCTACTCTTTTTAGAGATATCCTTTGGATTCAGAGATTTTGGGATACACTCTATGGCAAATTCCACATTTTCTAGGGGTATTCAAATTTGATATAAGGTTATAAAAGTGAAAAACAAAACCAATTTTTCAGCACGGTATTTTGTTAACTTTTTCACTGAAGTTAACAATATCCTGTCCTTCAACAAGTATTTGACCTTCAGATACTGTATCCATTCCCCAATAAATTAAGAATAGTATTCTTTCCAGCGCCACTGGCTCCCAAAACAACTACAAATTCTCTCCGATTCAATGTTGAATGAAACATGCTTTACTGCTTCAATTTCCTGATTTTCACTTTGCATCTTTTCGAGTACATTTTTAAATTCAATGTTTCATCTTTTCCCTCCGATTAGTTCTTCTCAGATTTATAGATAGTATATAAAAACCAATCCCTGATTTTTACTTTTTCAATTTTTGAAAACCCAATGCTTTTTAGCAATTTACTCAGCTCATGGCTTGTTTGATACATTGTCATGTGATAGTTTATTTTATCTTTTTCAGAAGCGACAACCAAAATAGAAATGGCTGGACATCACTCGGTAAATTTCTTGAAAACCTTTTTAGATCCTTCCAAAAGATGGGTTTGATGTCGAATATGACATCAAATATTGATTTTGATAGGTAAGCCTCTACAGCTCCAATTTAAGTTGAACACTTCCATTCTGTACTGACTCTCGATTAATCTGTTTTGTGGTTTGATAGGGATTCCTTTAGAGATATCTATTCCATGAATCTCAAGATTCTCTACCTAAAAGCGATAAGATTTTGATGGTACTACCTCCACCATAGCTCACTTTCAAAATCCGACTATTGTCTGAGATAGTCGTCTGTCTGATCACCCAGAGACTGAGATCTTTAAAAATAGGGAAGACCAGATTTTGCAATTACTCGCCAACAGCACCGCTAGGTTTTTAGCTTGCTTAATAAGATAATGAATCAACATGTAAAAGTTACAAAATTTGTCCTACATAAGTTTTGAAAATATTTATATTTATATTTTCAAACTTTATTGTATAAAAATTAAAAGAACAATGTCAAGAAAAATCACGCCAATCGCATAAAGAAAATAGAAGGATAATTCCTAAAAAGTAAGTTCTAGTTTTCTATCATAAACAAGAAGTTAGACTGAAAATGACAAAATAGTGCAGAACTTAGTCTGGGACAAATAGGACTTACTGAGATGAAACACAAACATTTAACCCTCTCAGACTTTACCGTCGTAATGACATTCAATGGGCATCGAACGGTAAAAGACTTTTCATGAGATCGGATCACAAATTGGCAAGATTCTTTTCAACTGTTTCTAAAGAAATTCGTAAGCACCTCTCATCAAGAATAACTGTCATGAAGCACGTCAAATGCATGAAGAAAAGACTGTTTTCAGAGAATAATTTCATGCTACAAACTCTCCTCATGGGATAATAGACTTAGAGATGTTTTGAATGACTGAAATCCTTAATTTTCTGATTGCGTGTACATGATGATCGTAAGAATTGGAAAATCAAACACTGTTTGTCCAATAGTTCTGATTTTCTTTGCTCACCTGACAGCAGCCGATAATGGTAAGATATTGAAGACTTTGGAAAGTGTGCGGTCTGGTCTTTACGTCGTGTTCTTAAGCTAGAAAATGGTATTCCATCCATGATACGCTGCAGGCGTTTGCGACCTTAGATAATCAAGTTCTTGTGAGGTCAACTCTGATGTAGTCAGAAAATACTTCAAGAAGCGAGTTATCAGCTAAAATCTTCCAACCTTGCTGCTGCTTTTGATGGCAAAACAATGAGAGGCAATGCCAGTCCAGCGTTACATGTTGTCTCTGCTATGCGACAGACTTGGGCATCTGTTATGATCAAGTGGTAACCGTGATGATAAGGGAAGTAAAACACAGCTATACCAGATTTATTAGAACTACTTATCGGTAAAAAGGCTGCCTAATTAGTATTGACGCTATGGGCATTCAGAAAGCCACACTAAGATTATCAAAGTAGGCAGACTGTTGTAGCTGTCAGAAATCAAAGGACTCTTAGAGACTATAATGAACTGCTCCCCTGTCAAGTGGACAATGAAATAATGAATCGGTTACACTAAACCAGACGAGAATCTATAAAGTGTTCTACACTAAAGAAAAGAGAGAGAACAGATATGTCTAGAAAAATTCGCCGTCATTTCACAGATGAGTTTAAACAACAAATTGTTGACCTCTCACAATGCAGGTATGGAAGGGAAGCGAGATTATCAAAGAGTGACTTGACCCCTGTCAGCTTTTGACAAGTGGTTAAACAAGCAAGAACAACTGATTCCTTCAAAACTGTTGATAATCTGACAGATGAACAGCGTGAGCTGATGGAACCCAGAAAACGAAATAAGAGCTTGAAATGCGGTTGATATCCTACAAGCAAGCGGCGGTGATTGTGGCACGAAAAGGGAAATAACCACCTGCTAACAAGGACAAATACAGCATGTTTCAGCCATGTGAGATGTTTAACTATTCCAGCCCTCAGCTAATATTACAAAGTTGTAGAGCCAGTATCTGAGGCACAACTGAAGAAATGGTGAAGCGCATTTTTCTGTGCAGTAAGTCCAGGTACGAGCGCTAGAAAATCAAGAAAGTGTCTGAAGCACAAAGGGATCACCTTGTCTCGCTGTCGGATTGTCGGATCATGAAGAGATTAATTTTGGTTTTGTTTACCAGAAGGCTGCCTTCAAACCGCAGTCTAAAGGGAAAAATGAAGCACCCATTCCAAAACCTCCTAGCCAGACAATTCAACCAAGAAAATCCTCTTGAAGCTCTTGTAACAGACTTGACTTATGTCCAGTATGTAGGTGAAGGCTTACGGTTTTGCTTGATCATTGACCTCTTCAACCGTGAAATCATTGGCCAGCTCTTGGTTGGCACAAGACCGCCGACTTGGTCAAAGAAGCCATCAAAGCATCCCACGCTCTGACCAAGGTCAAACTCTTCCATTCTGATCGTGGTAGGGAGTTTGATAACCAGCTGATAGATGAGATGTTGAAGCCTTTTGGCATCACCCGTTCTGCTGAGTCAAGCGGGGTTGTCCTTATGATAATGCGGTGGCTGAGAGCACCTATCGCCCTTTAAGCTTGGAGTTTATCAACCAAGAAACCTCCACCTCTGGAAGAATTAACCCTAAAACCAGGATTATGTCCACTGGTAACTCACCATCGCATCCACGCAGTCCAATTGACAAACACCAATGACTAGAAGCGAGTCATTGCTTAATAAAAACACTTTATAAATTTTTGTACAGAAAAGTGTGCGTTTGTTTCTATAATCTTTTACGACCTGTAATTTTGAATTCTGATGAATACTTAGTGAACTTGCTTTCCTTGAAATATATGAAAAGAACTGCCTTATAAGACAGTATATAACTATACTGTCCATTATAAGTGAGTTCTTTCAACGGCCTTGTCTCTTTTCAAGAGGGCAAGATCGTATTGAAAGAAGGTAACACCTGTACACCTTTTTCTGATTCGGTGCTTCAGCTGTGAAAGTCACAATTGGAGACTATTCTTCAATGTTTATCAAACTGGTCTTAGTAATAATAGCCACAATAACGACGGATATTGTTTGCTTTCAAGACCTTTTTCCACGTCGAGTCTAATAGTCCAGTGATGCCATCTTTTCTTAAACTTTCTCACCCATGAGTAAACTTGTTGGTAAGAGCCCCCATACTTCAACCGCCGCGTGATAGTTCTTATTGTGAACCATTGTGAAAGTGACAATTTCAATACGTCCTTCAAAGAGTTGTCTTGCGTCCTGTTTCATACGAGTCCGTTCTCTTTACGAGTGGTTGGTACGTTTCACCACTAGTATACCGTTTTTATCCACTTTATGGAACACGCGAAAATTAGAGACCCTCATATTTTTCAACAATTGAGTTAAACTTCTTGACTCTCAAGGTGAATCCTGAATGGCTTGTTCTTCCAGTTCTGGACTATATTTCTCTCAAATTCTAGACTCTTTTGAGACCTCTATGTCTGATCCTTTGTATTTTCTAACCCACTCTTGATGGTTTTGATGATCTCGCCCAGAATGCCTTGTTAAGGTTGAATGGATCTCTCGTTCCAAGTACAACAAAACAATTCCAGTTTTTCAGCTCCAGACTTTGAACTTTTAGACATGAAAACTCCCTTTATAACTGTATGAATTTTGGTTTCACTGTCCACTATATGGGGAGTGTATCATGACTCACTGTTGATCACTTCTTAGACAAGTGATGACCAGAAGGGACAAGGTGGAAATATAAGCTTTTCACGCCTTTATCGTGGTTATGAAGGGAATAAGGATTTCTTTGTGGCTTTTCTCCTGCTATTCTTACTGACAACGGGAGAGTTCCACTAGGAGGATAATATCAAGTTTGATGTAGCAGAAGAGTCTAGCACTACTTTCTGTGCCTCAATCGTCCTGACTAGAAAGGACATATTAGAAAAGCCACACCCTCATTCGGGATAATTTGCCCGAGCGAACTTTTGCTAACCTAATACTGGATGATTATTAACCCACATGTTAACGGTATGTTAGGCGTGCCACTCTGACAATCAATCAGCCTCATGATATCTTTACCTTGTCTACATTGAAGAATTAGCTAGTTACTTGGCATCTCTCTATAAACCCTGAGAATATCATTCAATCACTAAAACTTATCCAACATAAACCTCTCTAGTCGCAATCAAACTCATAACAAATTACAACTAAATAGAAAGGTTCTGTCTCAACTGAATTGCCAGATAGGGAGAACTTACTTTGAGCAGTCTAGTTAGTGATTTTAGTGTACACTTTTTCAAAAAGTACAGCCTATATCTCCTATTAAATCAAATTCACAAACTTAAAAATAGAGCTTAGATTCAAACTCAAATTCTGTTGATTTGACACCTTTTCCCATAATCCAATACTCACTTAAAATCAAAAAGCAACCTCTCGTTCATTCTCTACTGACAATTGATTCCGCTTCTTCCAGACAGGCTTTTTAGATCACTTATTGAAATGAGGAACAAGGCCATTTCTAATTTTTATTATTTCATTGTCCATTGGCAGGAGAGCAGTTCAAAACATCTGACATTGTCTTTCCTTTTATCATTTTTCTTAGCCTTTGTGTATATTTCCTAATAAAGTCAGACTTAGCATCAGTATAAGCATCACGATTATGCTCATATTTTTCCCATAAGCCAAGTTTTAACCTTTCATAGTCTTTTAGCAACTTCCGGATACTCTTCATAATCTCTAAATACAGTTCATCATTATCCCTTGATAACGTAAATGAAGGTGAAATACTTTCTGGCAAAGCCGTCTTTTGTAGTAACCTTTATTAAAAGATAACCGATTCTCACCTTCTAGACATGAGGAGATAACCAGCATCCAGCAAACCGCTTCTGAAATCTTGTAAATCTTTTCAGGAACTTCTAATAAAAATATCAACAATATTTTTAGCTCCAAATGTTAGAACAGCTGTGCTGCTAATATGGGAAATACTTTTTGATACTTTTGACTTGAAGCAAGTGTAAAAGCCGTTCTTTTTTCTTTCTTCATACCAATCTTCCATTCCTTCTTTGTGTTCAACAAGAAAAATAGGAATAATTGCCAGAGTTCTTTAAACTCATATCTGATAAGTCTTTGACCATCCTTTATTCATTTCCTTTTTGAATTTTTACCTTTTCGTTATAGCAAAAACACCCTTGCGGGAGTGATTTTACACTACCTATTTTAATATTGAAAACAGTCCTAAGGACTGCTGCTTTTAATAATACTCACCTTGTCGGTAATTCCAAGAGTTGAACTGATTTGATAGGTGCATCATGATTTTATCAATATCAAGACCCTTGCTGATCAACAACAGGGCACGGCCTCACTGAACGGCTGTCCGCCCTTGTTGCGGGATTAATTTGCTGTCTTTATCAACCATTGAGACCTATAACACCTTGCTCTAGCGCGCGTTTCAATTGTCTTATCAGGCTGGATAGAAGCGACATAATCATCTGCTTCAATAACAAGGTCAACCATGGATTCGATACGTTCACCAATACTTCCACTTTTACCGCGGTTCCCTTTACCTGATGGATTAGCAGAAGAAGCATAAACCATACGGCCTTCTTTTTCCCACATTTCTTTGGCAATTTGCTCGCCAGCCACGCCAAATTTAATAACAAAACAAGAAGTGCCGCGAATATCTGTCATCAGTTCTCACGTCCATCGCCATAAGCTTTCAATTTTTCGTAAGCTTCTGCTTTCCATGGTAAGATACAGCCAAGAAGGATATCTTCATCCCAATGTTTTTGATAAAAGGCATCAATTTCTGATGTTAACTGGGCCAAGGCACGCACCTTCCTATACTGCCGCAGGACAACTCCCAGGTTTGTTGCGATTGCGCTTTTAGCTCAAATTTACGTTCGAGACCTTTTTATCTGAAGTCATGATAATGTAGCCAACCTTAGTTGGACAAACGATTACACCGCCTTCGCCTCACAATTTTCAAAAGCCTTCTTGTGAAAGATCGCTATCCCAATGGATATGTTTAGTCATAAAATTTCTCTTCTAGTTAATATCTGTATTTTCTGACAACTTCTATTATAGCAGTAAGTCCTATGAAAAATCAAACGCTATTTTCTTCTCAAAAAGGCAAGTTTATAGTCTCTAAAGATGCTGTTCTTGCAAATTACTGTCTCGGAAAAATGGTTATAGCACAAAAATGACGAGCTTTGATGACTCATCTCACTGCCAAAATCAGTTAGAACAAAAATTACTCATTGAAATCAAAAACATCTTCAACCAAAATCAACGGCTCAGCTATACGATGGAATACTTCTTTCCTTAGACCGTAAATTTTCATGACTAAAACTGCTGACCAATCTATAAGAAGATTTACGCTTGACAGTCAACAATGAATCAGTAATGACAGGATGATTTTGATGGTGTCAACGGCATTATTACAGATTTCACTCAACCACTCTCATGGAGGAAATCAAAGATAGCCAGTCCGACAAAACTCATTCCAACTTACCCTACGCCACATTCAAGATATATATACGTATTCTAAAGAAAAATAAAGAGAACTTTTTCTGATTGCTAAAGCATCATAAGGCCTCTTATTTTTCTAGATAGCATATCTCATCACTCAATGACTGTTTTATCTACTTTTTAGTGCCTAATAGCTTGGACGGTTTTGCTCATACTGTGCAATCAGGTCTTTCATACTGAAGAGTGATTCCAATGTCATCAAGTCCACTTTAATAGTTTATGTTTCCATTCCCTCATCAATATCAAAGGAAAAATCTCTACGGAGAATAGATTTTGTTCAAAAAGATTAACGGTTACTTCATCTGTCGGTTTTTAATTTAGCCAGTTTATCTCGAACTTCCTTAGGCTGGATAATGGGCAAAATACCATTATTCAAATCATTATTATAGTGAATATCTCCAAGAGCCAGCTACAATAACTTTTAAACCCATAATCAGCCAAAGCCCAAGCTGCATGTTCCCTTGAAGAACCTGCTCCAAAGTTATCACCTGTAATTAAAATACTCGCCCTGCGGTATTCTGGTTGATTAAAAATAAAATCTGATTTTTCTGTATAATTATTATCCAAATACCGCCACTCATACATCAGATATTTTCAAAACCTTTTTATCAATGAGTTTCAGAAATTGCTTAGGCAAAATTTGATCGGTATCATTATTATTATTCATTAAAGGAACCGTTGTTTCCTGTATAAATTGTAAATTCTTCCATATTAAACTTGTGCCGGTAATTGACGAACATCTACAAAGCGCCAGCACTGCTGCTGCTGCCGCCATAGAGGCTGCAAAGGTGTGTTTTCGCTCCAACCCCCTGTCTATCTTCAAAATTACGATTGCTGGGTTTGAAGCACAGTGCTATGCCTTCAGGTACCTTATCAGATTCATACTACGACACATGGAACAGCCCGGATCGCGCTCATTCAAAGCCAGCATCTAAGAAAATTTTTATCAGACCAATTTCAGTCAGCCTGCTTTGACAGGACGGCTGCCCGGAAACCACAATAGCGGTCAAATTAGAGCAATATGTTTACCAGCAACGTACTTAGCTGCCACTTTCAAATCACTTAATCGCGCATTGGTACAAGAACCTACATAACCAAGTTCAATATCCTCTGCTGTTTGGCCCGGCTTCATATTCATATAATCATGAGCCTGCTTATCATTCATATCTCTAATATCAGGAAAAGCTTGCCCAAAAGCGACTCTATTGAAGGATTAGTTCCCCAAGTCACCATGGGAGCTAATTGAGAAACATCTAATTCAATCACCTTGTCGTACATGAGCATCTTCATCAGAAACCAAAGTCTTCCAATCAGTCACTGCTGTTTCCAAAAATCTCTAGGGACACACGCTTTGTTTCTAAGGTAATCAAAGGTCTTTGATCAGGATTCATAATTCTCATTTTAGAACCAAATTCTATGGACATATTGCATATAGTCATTCGTTCTTCCATGCTTAGGCATCAACAGCATCACCAATATACTCAACAACATAACCAACACCTAAAAGCCACACCATATTTAGCAATTAAGGCTAAATGTAATCTCTGAATAAACACCTTTGTGGTTTTTCTGTAAATTTTCACCAAGAGCTTTTTAGGTTTTTACCTGCCAGATAGTCTGGTCGCAAAAACATGCTCAACTTCGGTAGTTCCAATTCCCAAAACCAATAGCACCAAAAGCGCCATGTAAAGTTGCCGTATGGCTATCTCCGCAAACGATAAATTTACCTGGCTGTGTACGTGACCAGTTCTCAGGGCCAACCATATGGACAATTCCCCGATTTTCATCAGAACCATGGTCTGCATGAGGAATATTAAATTCGATAACATTTCTAGCAAGAGCATCCATTTGTGCCTTAGAAATAACATCACGAATATCATAACATAACGGTCGGTACATTGTGATCAAATGTTCCAAAAGTTAAATCAGGACGGCGCACTTTTCGACCAGGCATCTCGCAAGCCCTGAAAGGCTTGAGGGCTAGTCTACCTCATGTATATAGTGCTGATCCACATACATGAGTTGGGGCTCCTTCCTCATACCGGTAATCACATGGCGATCCCATAATTTATCAAAAATTGATTTTCCACTCATACTAGACTCTCCAAAATTGTCATTACAATCATACCTATATCTATTATCAATTAGCTAATCAAAATCTTTTATCTGATGATAAACAATTATTCTCTTAAGAAATACCAAAAATACTGGCATTAGAGATTAGCAATAATAGCATGTCATCTGTTTTGTATTAGCCAAACCGCCTAAATCACGCTAGAATCCCTGCGTCAAGGTTTTTATTAACAGCGTGTTCAATCATTTCAGCACCAGCAAGTTTCTCCGAAACTGTCACGCAGCATCATAGCAACTGATAAAAATCATAGAAATTGGGTTAGCAATACCTTTTCCAGCACATCAGGTGCTGAACTGTGAATGGGTCTCATAAAGGCATAGACCGCTTTCGAATGACTGGCAGACGGCATGACCTCCTAAGGTGCCAGGCAGTACACTGGATTCATCGGACAGAATATCCCCAAAAGATTTTCGTCACACACAACATCAAACAAGCTGGATTAGTAATCATAACCATGGCTGCACTGTCCACCAATTCGATGCTCAAGTGACATCTGAATATCTTTCGCTACTTTCTGCTATCTGTCGCCAAAGCTTTGAAGTCGCCAAAACGTTTTGCTTATCAATACTGGTTACTTTTTATTGCGACCACGTGCAATGGCAAAAAGGCTCACGCATACACTCGACGGATTTCACCAGCTGAGACCATTAACATCACATGCCGAATTTTCAGTTAAAGCATGTTGACCAAAGCAGATACCACTCAGTCAATTCACGAACAACCACAAAATCAACACCAGCAATACGTTCTGCTTTTAAAGGCGATAAGTGCCTGAGGGCATCAAAAAATACGCACTGGACGAATATTAGCAAAAGATTAAGTTTTTACGTATAGCTAATAGACCTTGTTCCCGGACGAACAGGTGCCTTGTCGTATTGCGGATCGCCAATGCCGCTAATAGAACGCATCAGCAGTTTTTGCTGCTGCTAAGGTATTATCAGGAGCTGGATGCCCACTGGCATCAATTCCCTGCACCTCCAAAAGCTTTTGCTTCAATTTCATAGTCAAAGTTAATCTTTTGAGCAACAGCATCAAAAACTCTCTAAAACCTGCTGCCATAATTTCGGACCAATACCATCTCCCTGCCAGCGTTACGATTTTTCATTTTCTCTCCTAGTCATTACTTGATAATCACGTTCTGAAACTTAGGACCAATTTCACCAGCATTTTTCCTTTTGAACAGCGTACTTTAGCATTGATATAAGCAATAGCACTAGCTTTTTAAAAACATCAAAAGTCAAGACTATGAAGTACTGAAAATGGTATCCGCATCAACATTTTCCACAGAAACGAGTACACGTGCCTGAGCATCAATACCATCAGTAACAGCCTCAATATTATAACTATCTAACTTAACAGTTTGATTAAAGAATTTATCGACAGCATTGAAAAATAGCTTCAACAGAACCCTACCATTAGCAATGATAGTTACTTTCCTCACCCTCATTGACCATAATAACTGTGCTGTGATCGTGTCGTCATCATTTGATGTCAGCCCTTAAGTCCTTAGTGGAAACCTCCAGATTTTCAACACCAGTCCTCATACCAAAGCTCTAATATCAGCATCTGTGATATCGTGGTTTTTATCGCCAACGATTTAAAATTTCTGCAGTGCAAAGAGCTCAACTCTCCTCTTCAAAAATCAAGCTTTCAATTCTTTAATTTTTCAATAAAGGCATGACTGTACAGATAATTTCCCAAGGCAGGGAACTTTTTCTTAACACCAACCAATTCAGGCGTGATAATTTACAAGTGAGGGGATCTTTAAGAAAACCATCTTGATGAATACCGGATTCATGTGAAAAACGTTCACACCAACAACTAGCTTTTATAGGAACAGGAATACTCGAGAACGATACCATTTCTGAAGTGGTCACTGTCTCATCAAGAACGATAGCACTGGTCGCACCATAGTAATCTTCACGAACATTAAGAGCTACGGCCACTTCTTCAAGAGCCATACTGTTAGCACGTTCTCCGATACCATTAACTGTCCTTCAACATCGTCCAGCACCATTTTAATGGCAGCGAGGGTATTAGCGGTTGCCATTCCTAAGTCATCATGACAATGAGGGCTGAAAATAATGTCACGGTCGATTTTAACATTTTCAATGAGATACTTGAAAAATATGACCAAATTTTATCGGCGTGGTAAAGCCTCAACTGTATCAGGATATTAATATAAGTAGTGCCAGCATCTACAGCAGTTTGCACTACCTGCAATAGGAAACAAGTTCTGTAGTGTGGCATCCTCTGGTGAAAATTCAATCACACTCAAATTTTGAGCGCGCATAAGTTACATGTTCCTTTAATTACTTCAAGAATTTCTTCTTGGATTTTTAAGCTTAAACTACGATGAATAGGACTGGTTGCAATAAAAGACATGACATTGTGGAAATTTACATCCTTAAGCGCCTCATAACAGGCATCAATATCAGATCTCACAGAACGAGCCAAACCTGATACAGCATGTCGTCATCGCTGCTGCAATTTGCTTCACAGCTCGAAAAGAGTCAGGGCAGGCACGCTGGAAAAACCGGCCTCAAAGTATCAGAGACTCCCCACTTCTCCAATTGCTTGGCAATAGTACTTTTTCTTTAATCGTAAAAATTAACCCCCGAGGTTTGTTCGCCATCACGGAGCGTTGTGTCAAGAAATTCAACTCATGCATAAGATTACCACCTTCTAATTGAAAAATAAAGTAAAAACATTTCACTCCAGAAACCCAAGCGAGATGTCTTCCCGCTTGGTAGCCAAAACAGACTAATGCTTTTGCATTAGCCCTCACACCTCAACAAACAAAGCGTCATTTCGTAAACATTTGACTTTTTCTCCTTTTCGATGGCTGTTGTTAACATCATACCTTTTAGAATGATTGTCAATAGAAATCAGGAAATTTTCTGAAAAATCAAACAATGACTTTTCAATTGAAAATTCTAAAATGAAGTTAGCCACTTAAAGATATGAAAAACATAGCCCAAGTTAGATTAACGTTTCTGTTTAAAAATATCGCCACTTTGGTATTGATTAAATCAATGGCAACGAGATTGTTGGACAACTCTGAACAACAATATCGCTATAGCGCTTGGTTGGTTCAATAAATTGATGGTACATAGGTTTAACAACTCTTGTATACTGCTCAATAATGCTATCTAAACTACGACCGCGCTCTTGCATATCACGTTTAATTCGGCGAATAATACGAATGTCATCATCGGTATCAACAAATAATTTAATATCCATCAGGTCACGCAAACGTTGATCTTCTAAGACAAGAATGCCTTCAACAATAAAAACATCTTGAGGCTTTGACGATAACTCTTCACTGCGTGTATGTTGTGTAGTCATAAATGGGAATATCTACTGGACGATCAGCAATTAACTCTTTCAAATGATTGATCAGTAAGTCTGTTTCAAAAGCCAAAGGGTGATCATAATTAGTTGTTACACGCTCTTCAAAAGTCAGATGACTCTGATCCTTATAGTAAGAATCGTGTTCAATCATAGCAATTTTAGCATTGGGGAAGGTGCAAAATAGCCTGTGAGACACTGGTTTTTCCACCACCAGAACCGCCTGTTACACCAATAATAATCGGTCGCATAATTAAAAGATAGAGACAAAGATACAATCAAAACAGCTCTTGCTAAAAATCCTAATACTAAAGGATTGATAAAATAAATCAGGCAGCTTTGACCCACTTTTTAAAGCTCAAAGCTCTTTTATCTTTAAATCTCTTCTTATTGTTAAAAACTATATTCTACTTATTTTTATCACTAAATCATGATATATGAAATAAAATCTAAAGATTCGAGGCGACCTATGCTCAAACTTGGTATTATTGGGACAGGATCCATTTCGCATCAGTTTATTGAAGCAGCCTCAGCTCAGCCAGCACTATCACCAACAGCGGTTTATTCACGAAAATTGAAACAGCAGTAGCTCTGCACGTTATCAAAACATATTGCCTGCTATGATATGCTAGATGACTTTTTAACGATGCTTTTGATGTTCTTTATATTGCCAGCCCAAATGCCCTTCATTTTGAACAACACGCCAAATTAGCATTAGAAGCTGGTGCATATTATTGTTGAAAAGCTGGCTTTCTCTAACCCAGAGGAGTTAAGCAATATTATCCACTCGGCAGAAGAAAAACAACTGTTCTTTTTGAAGCTGCTCGTACTTTTACTCAGTGAAAGAACCCTCCTCTCTATTAAGGAATTCCTATCCCACAAAAACAGTTATCGCTGGACTCTTCCTATGCTAAATATCTTCAAAAATGAAGGATTTACTGGCAGGCAAGCTGCCCAATGCTTCTCAGATAAGTTTTCAGGAGGAGCTTTAGTTGATTTTGGGAATTTATCCTATTTACGCTGCCATCAAACTGAAAGCTCAGTGTCAATTGCTACACAAAGGACGACAATTGGAAAAACACCATTGATTTGAAACGGCATGGGCAATCTGACGCTTTATCCTGATTTTCATGCGTTTCCATTAGCAGGAAAGCAAATTACAACACCTTAGAATACGCTGAAATTTATACCAGTGAGGGAACTCTGATCTGAATCATGTATCCATGAACTCAGCCTACATGGCTTCTTCAAAAACATGATGGTGAAGTCGCGAAAAATTAGCCCTTCCTGACATTGAACACCTCATGTTGGAAGAAGCAAAGCACTTTGCTGAAATGATACAATAAAAATGAGGTCACCACAGACTTGGTTAGAGGATGCTAAAACAGTTAGTCAAATTCTCATCAGATGCGTCAGAGGAGTGCCGGTATTGTATTTGAGGCAGACAAAAATGACAAACACACTTTCAAGCGTTTAGCAAGATAAACTCAGCCAAAACATTTTTCAGCATTTACGACCATTCAAGAAGCTGCTTTTGACCCTATTAAAAATGGTAAGAGTCTTCTTGGTATCAGCCCCACTGGTAGTGGTAAGACCTTAGCCTATCTTTGGCCTAGTTTACTCACTCTCACACCTAAAAAAGCTCAACAATTACTCATTCTAGCTCCTAATACCGAGTTAGCTGGACAGATTTTTGAGTTGCCAAGGAATGGCCCAACCTCTTAATTTAACAGCCCAGCTTTTTTTATCAGGTTCCAGTCAAAAACGACAAATTGAACGTTTAAAAAAAGGACCAGAAATTATCATTGGCACACCTGGACGTGTTTTTGACCTTGTGAAACTCAAAAAGATTAAGATGATGAACGTTAATACAATTGTTCTAGATGAATTTGATGACTTACTTGGTAAATCTCAAATTCACTTGTTAAAAATATTGGAAACGTGTTCGTGACCATCATGATGATTTATATGAGTGCAACAAATAGCATTGATAGAACATTTTTGGCTAATGATACCCTTGAGATTGACATCAAAAACAAACGGTAGACACCATTTCTCATTATTATATCACTGTTGCTAAAAGCGTGAACGCGGAGAATTGCGTAAAATTTTCTAACATTCCTAACTTTAGGGACTTGTTTTTTCTTTAACAGGCTGTCAGACTTAGGAGCCAATGAAGAGCGTCTACAATTTAGCAGGTGCTTTCTGCTGTTTCACTTCACAGTGATAGTATATTAAATTCCGCAAAAATCATTTTTAGAAAAATTCAAAATCATGAGACTCTCTCTATTGCTGGCAATAGATTTAGTAGCGCGGCATTGATATTGAGCTTCTCGAAACAGTTATCAACTTTGATTTACCAAGAGATAAAGATGCACAATCACCGTGCCGGACGAACAGGACGTCATGGGAAAAATGGTATTGTTGTTACCTTTATTAGTCATCCTGAAGAACTTAAAAACTGAAAAATTTGCACACGTTTTCAGAGTCTATCTTAAAAATCAGATTTTTAGATATGAAAAAGCAGAGTTGGTGATTGCCTGTTTTCATTGATAGATTTGTTCAAAAGCCGCCTATTTTTATCACTTTTCTTAAGCAGTAAGGGGAACGGCTGCTGTTGGCGGCTCGACAAAGACCAACGAGCAAAAAGAAGGCAATCAGATAGAAGAGAAATAGATTTATGAGTAAAGCTAATAGCAATACTAACTAACCTAAATTAGCCAAGACATCTTTCAAATGTGAGATTGCTTCATCAGGCAAAGACAATTTAGGATTTTCGATTAAAAGCTTCCAAATATTGCAATCGGATTTTCATCCGTTGGCGAGATAATTTTGACATGTTTTATCAAAATTAGGAATCTTATAGTGAGAAGAAGAGATATTCAAAGCCTTCGACGGAACCAAAAAGGCTCAAATTTTGCGGTACCATCAACCACTTGTTCAATAACATCCAACGTAGTCTCTTTAGGAATATCTTGTCCCAAATAAGAACCTGTATTGATAATATAACAATTTACTCTGATTCAAATAATGTTGAAACTTAATATAATCTTCCACCAATGAATAGACACGGAAAGGATTAGCATAAGGTTCGTAATTAACGTATCTAAACTGTCAGTCGTATTTTCAGCCGTTGAGCGCGTCGTAACCAAAGTACACCCCATAGTTGAAGCCATAATAGGATCGGTAACCCTAATAAGAGGTGGCAAAGAATCATCCTTCATTATCCAAAAATGGATTGAATAGGGTGATTACTACGATTCATACGGTTAGAAGTTGAAAAGCGAGACTTAATGGTCGGCCATTTCCATTTCTGATATCCTCAGTAACAAGGCGAAGATGCCCTTCCTTATCCAAAGCTGCACCGCACTTTGAACCGCTACAAAATACTTCTGTTCGCGATGACCAGCTGGATAGTCATTTGTCTTATCAAAATAAGCAGGCTCAAGAGCAATTGTTGAGCCGTCCTCTTCAGAAATAATAAGAAAGTCATCATGCAAGACATCTATCCGATATTTTCCATTATGTTTAGTAGTGTGAGAGTTGACTTGCCAGAACCAGATAGGCCAAAAAGGAGGCCACATAAGGTTTTGGTCCTTCTTTTTCAAAAATTTTTCAAACCACCATGACAGGCAACATATTTATTACGATTAGCTGTTCCCCAAGCCAAAAGTCAAGGTTGCTTTTTAATTCTCCCAAAAATAATGGAGTCCTAGAATAGCAGCACAATTGTGATTGGTATCCAAAAATAAACCAAACCATCTGGATAACTCAGGATGACTCCACTCTGGATCAGAAAAATATAAATATCAGTCTCTTTCATAGCGTTTTGATTTCTTTAAACGCTCACGATAAGTATCATTAAGAACTTGAAAATTATTAAGCCAAGAGTAGAGATTATTAATATCATCTTGTGGTACCATTAGATGAGCACGTAACATAAAAAGCTTCATCAAGCCCTACAACTGCATCCGCGCGATAAAAAAAGTACGATGCCTAGCCTGAAAAATGGCTCACGAATAATTTGAAGAATTTTTGCGTCTTCTTTACTATCTTGTCCAAAAATCCGACGAGCCTTAGCAGTACGTCCAACAATTCCGCCTGAATTTTCCAATAAAAATTTTTTGCATCTTTCGGAAGACCTAAATCCTCAGCATGAGCAACGGTGTGATCTCAAAAACAATAGTGTTAGGAGATTTTGCAGCTAACTGATAAGCTTCTGCCAACTCCTTCAAAGGCACCACATGATTTTCGTAAAAAGCAGTTTCATTAGTAGCTTTTAATGCTGAAAATAAGAATTGTTTTTACGCATTGAATCTTCTGAAAAATGCTGGCGTGTAACCATATTAATTCCTCCCAAATAAAGTATTATTCTTCATTATTATATCACTTTTATGCAAACGCTGTTATTTTTAAATAAAAAGAAAATCTCAAAAACACGTTCCTCATTCATGTTAATTATAGCTAGTGAACAGACCTCTAGAGTTTAAGAGAATGAAATACACATTATGTTTTATCTGCTTATTTTAAATTTTTAAAAATTCTGTCACATCGCCTCATTCCTACAATTGCTTTTTAAGGTCTTCATTTTACAAAGTTTTTACTTACAGGTCAATGAAAATATGGTATGATAATAAAGGTTTTACTCCTTAGAAAAGGTTTATCATGTCCAAAACACAAGCTTTCAGAAGTCTGATTGCCCTTTAGGTCTTATCGGCGTCAGCATTCAAATCAAACAATCCGGTTGGGGAATGCTTCCTTTATTATACAACTCTTTCAAATGTCATTGTCTTTTGGTTTTCTGACCTATCTTGTCATTAAAGAAAAGCGTAACGGTTCTATCAATTCTGATCCTAAGCTCTTACGCCTCAAGGGTGGTAACTCATGACAATTATGATTACTTTTATGATTCTATCATTTTTTATTAGCACCTAAGGTAGAGATCTTACGATTACTACACTATTCGCAATTTCCTTGTTCATTGCATTGTTCCTCTTAGTACTATTTTTGAGTACCTTGATTTGTGATCGTCGCAAAATATATCGTTGGTTTGACCCCTATTATCTGGACTTGCCTTCCCTACTTCTACTTTGGTTTGCGCTTATCAATGGACTTCTCTTAAAATGTCCGATCCTGGTACTGCTGATAGTCCTTTCCCATATTTTTCATTAATATGAATAAATACGGAGCACAGCAAGTGTTAATCAATGCCTTGGTTATTGCACTACTGTACTTACTCTTTGGCTATATTCATGGTGGAATCAAGCGATGATTGATCAAGAGGCAGTGACTGACAATTCCTCTTTGAACATGTCCTGATTTTTCAATTAAACTACACACAAAAAGTGAGATTTCATTTCCTCACTTTTTATATTGCTAATTTTCAGATTTATAGAATTCCTTGCTGAAATCATCGCTGCCAAAAGTCGTTTGCGAGCTGATATAAAGACGATCACGAGAAGTATCTGAGGTATCACTATAACCTGTCGTAAAGTAATTTTCAGGTCTGCTGTCCCGCCTTTAACAAAGAGCAAATTATAAACCACTACTATCTGCTGAAGTCAAAAGTTGCTTGATACAGGCCATCATTTGTTGCCTGTCCAGATGAAAATGGTGAAATCCGTTGCATTTTGGATAGTGGCACTTTCAAGACCACTTGCATTAAACTAGCTGATCGCTCGATTCATTTTGCCAAGTTCCGCAGCTGAACTGCTAATCTCCTGCTAGCAATAGTTGTCAAATCAAACTTAGATGCTGATGCTACTTTTGAAGAGAATCTGCTTCCTTCTTTTCTTCTGGATCCTTCTAGGATTAACAATATGTGTCTGTGTCTTTTCTTTATTTGCTGTTTTCTTTGTATTTTGTAAAAATAGGCTGAAATAAAATAAATGAGCTAAACCAATAATAATAAAAGTAATACCGTTAATAAAATACTAAAAACAGCTCTTCTTTTTGATTTCTACGGCTAGCACGACGTCTTGGCATAGAGAATCCCTCCATTTTCTTATTCTACTCTTCTTATTTACACAATTTTTTCATGATAGTGCTTTAAAGGTTTTTAAAAGAATTTTTCTCCATCTTTCGTTTCTCTGGCTTTTTAATCCTTGACGTTCATAGCCATAAGTGCCCTTTATTGTCGTTCAGACACTTAAGAAATGGATCATAGCAGCCCAATCGCATACTTTAATGCAGTTCAAAAAGCTCCTGACCAATCTTTTTGTCCTCTGGCTTCTTTGATACACATAAATCATCGATAAAAAGAGTTTTCAAGGGTTTTTGACTACCGAAGATCCTCAGTCTCCTTTACAACCAAAAATAAATGCCTAGAACTCTATTTCTTACCATCCGTATAGACAAAAATAGGTTTTGACTCATCTTGTAAAAGTTCCTTCAATTCTGTTTCCAGAATATTTGACTTCCCTTGTCTGTATTCTTAAAGAGATCTGGGCGAACCGTTTGATGAACCTGAAAAATCTGATTTAAAAGCTCTTTCAGAACAGGAATATCTGTAACTTTAGTGCCAATCTAATAGACATAGAAGTCTCCTTTTTCTTTTTATATCTTTTTGAAACTCAGCATCAAAAAGCAGCTGTCTAGCTTCTACCTCTTCTATACAACTTCTCATCATTTGACACGGTTGTTTGCTTTTTAAAAATGGAGATTTGTTTCTGACCAGTGCAAATAATGATGCAGCCACAGAGAATAAGTTTTGTCTGTGTATGTTTATTTGGAGTATTCAGATTCTAAATATTCTTTCTCACGAAAAAGACTCGAAAAACAATAGAAGGAACTTTTTCAGAAATAACAGTTTTAAAATCCTCTTCTCCTAAAAGCAAGTCTTATTTTAAAATCAGGCAAAGACTGAGGGAATCATTTAATCGTCTCTGACAATAATCATAGCCCGCCACAACTGCTTAAACTGTTGAGAAGAAAAATGAGAACGACTAAGATCTTTACAGGTAGTTAAGCCTATCAGCTGCTGTTTTTAATTTTTGCCGCCGCAGGAGCAATTTGAGGATAGAGATCCGAAGAAAAACCCGCACGATAAATCATAGCAGTCGTTGGTTCCAGCCAATAAAGCCTAAACAAAGCTTTTGATGATTGGTTTATTATGTGCAAAAGCTGCAAAACCGCCAATGCTATGAACACATAAAAAGATACGGTGGAATTTAAAAGTGTTCAAAAATCATTAAAATAGCGTGACCCAATCTCTGAGTCCGACATTCAGCTTGATTGCTAACAGGACTGTAGCCACTGACTAGGGAGTCTATGGTCAATATGCCCAATGTTATCGGGCGCTGGTCAACAATATTAGCAAAATTGTCACCGTACTGAAAAACCAGCACCGCTTAAGAAGACAAGACGGGGATTACTCTCTGTGACAAGTATAAATCGGACCAAGCAAAGTATTAACCATTTCTTTATTAAGTGCTGCCATTGCAATCTCCTGCTGCCACTATTAAAAACTATTTTCATCGTCCATCATCATGGACAGAACGCTGAGAAAGGCTTCCTGAGGGACCTCAACTGAACCAATTGATTTCATCCGCTTTTTACCAGCCTTTTGTTTTTCCCAAAGTTTACGCTTTCTGGAAACATCTCCGCCATAACATTTAGCAAGAACTATTTTTCCGCAAAAGGCCTAATATCGGAACGCGCCACAATGACCGATCGCTGTGAATGAGAACTTCGAATTGTTGCCGCGGAATGATCTTCTTCAACTTTTCAACAATTAATTTCCCTCTTTCATAGGGCAGACTCTTTATGGACAATGAAGCTAAGCGCATCAACTTTATCACCATTGAGCAGAATATCCATTTTTACCAGCTTAGACTTGCGATACTCAGAAATATCATAATCAAAACTAGCATAACCACGGGTAAGATTTTAGTCTATCATCAAAAACAATTTCAGCCAAAGGGATCTGGTAAATAACATTGACTCGGTTATTATCAATATAATCCATAGTCACAAAGTCGCCGCGCTTACGTTGTGATAATTCCATGACAGCTCCACATACTCTTGCGGCACGCATAATCTGGGCTTTAACGTGGGTTCTCAATACTATCAACCTTAGTTGGCTCAGGAAATTCAGATGATTGAAAACTCAAGCCTCTCCCCATCTGTGGTATAAACATGGTAAACTACAGATGGCGCTGTCATAATGAGATCAATATTAAACTCACGCTCAATCGCTCTTGAATGACATCCATATGCAAAAAGACCTAAAGCCACAACGAAAACCAAAGCCAAGGGCTTGGAAAGTCTCAGGTTCAAAGTGAAGACTGGCATCATTAAGCTGTAATTTCTCTAGGGCTTCACGCAAGTCATTATATTGCTGGAATCAATAGGATAAATTCCTGCAAAAACTCATGGGATTCAACTGCTTATAACCATGCAAAGGTGCTTCGGCAGGGGCAGTCCACCAGAGTCACTGTATCACCAGCACTGATGTCTGCCACTGTCTTGATTGGCAAAGCAATAACCTCCCACATCACCCGTTGCCAAAAGTCACGATTAACAGCCTTAGGGAGTGAAAATTCCTTCTGTCACTTCAAAAGTTTTGCCATTGCTCGTGGTTCAATTTATCTCGGGTTTTGACCATTACCCATCCATGACGAATTTGCAGAATAACGCCGCGATAAAGCATCGCAGACAGAATCAAAAATAAAGAGCTTTGGTGGAACTTTCAACATCCCCCTTTTGGAGCTGGTACTTTTTCCACAATTTGCTCCGTCTCTTCAATCCGATGCCTGCTTGGCGGAAGCCAAAACAGCTTCACTAGCATCAGTCCATGACATCTTCAATCTCAGTGCGCACACGTTCAGGATCAGCTGCTGGCAAGTCAATTTTATTGATAACGGGTAAAATTTCAGATCGATTATCTAAAAGCCAAATAAACATTGGCTAAGGTCTGCGCTTCAATACCTTGTGCAGCATCTACACGCAAAATGGCACCTTCACAGGCTGCCAAGAACGTGACACTTCATAAGTAAAGTCAACATGTCCTGGCGTGTCAATCAAGTGAAAAATATAAGTTTCACCATTTTAGCCTTATAATTAAGCTCAATCGCATTTAATTTAATGGTATTACCGCTCACGTTCTAAGTCCATGCTGTCCAAAAGCTGAGCTTGCATTTCTCTGCTGGAAACAGTTTCTGTCTGTTCCAAACATACGATCTGCCAGCGTTGACTTCCCATGGTCTATATGGGCAATGATAGAGAATTACTGAATTTTCTCCTGACGATTTTTAAGTTGTTCTATAGTCATTTTTATCTTGGTAAAATTAATCAGTAGCTTTATTATAACAAAAAGACAAGGGCTATAACCTTTATCCTGTCTTTATTATCTAACAGTCGTTCTAAGACAAAAATCCAGTCTCTTTTAAATCTATCAGACTTAGCAGTTTGACGCAGTAATTAATTGAAATTCTCACACTTTGACTTATAACCTTAATCCTACAAGATTGAGCAATGAGCATATCTTGATCATTAGTAGTTCCACGATCATATTCAGGAAATGCTTTATCAAAAATTCTGTTATATCTTTAGAATAGTGAAATCTAATCTTTTACTTTCAAGTTCGATCACTATCAAATGTTCTGATTCTTGATCTGTCATAATACTTTCCTCTAGACTTCACCTACTAATATTTTTCAATTATTATTGAAAATTCCTATATTTTGCATATCAAACAACGATAGCCCGATTTAACCTCACTATAAAATCATAGGATCTTTTTGGTGAACTCAAAGTTCCATAATACTTATAGTGAACTTACCCAGTCAGAAAAACCACAAAGAGCGGAATAAAAATCGGTGAATCGTAATGAGTGTGATTTCAATTCTGCTGTCCCACCTCCATAAAATTGACTGAGTATTAACAAGAACTGCTGCTCAAGCCTTCAACAGTTCAGTAGACTGTTAAAGGCTTGAGTCTAATCTAATCATACTATACAATAAAAGGGCGGAACACTTTTGTCCCAACCTCTTTTATGAAATTAACACTCTAGTTTTCTTTTTCTAGCTGCAATCAAAGTAGCCGCAGCAAAATGCAGTTGTACTCCAAGAGTGTAAACCGGTTTCGTTTAAGGCTGGTATAATGAGCTGTAACACGCATCTCTCCTTTTCTGCTTGCGACGCTCAGCTGACGGGTGATTGAGGATCCTCTGGTGTCGGCTTTTTCTGGCGTTGGTTCATCAGAGTTGTTGGTGGCGTCACTGGAGGAACTACCTCAGTTTTAGTTTTCAACAACAGTTTTTATGCCAAGTCACAGTAGGGTTTTTCAACTCTGGTTTTTCTGGCGGTGCTGGTTTAGCTCCCGGATCTTTAGGCACATGCACAGCTGAATTAGTCGTAAACCAAATGGTTGCTGTTAAGGTTTTGATCATTACCACCAACAGTAAAGGTGAAGGGTTCTCTCTGTGATAGCATCTTCTGCACCATATAAGCCGTCGCAGCACGTGGCGTTCCATCAGCATTGACAGCATCCCAGCCATCTGCTCCATCACCATTAAAGGTTGCACCATTAGCTTTATATTGGTTGTCCTTAGCCGAATAGATTTTCATCTGCCATATGTCGTACGAGATGAGCCCGGTATTTTAATCAATTCATATCTCCCCAAGGTTTACTCCACATGATCGCCATACTTGTCGTCCAATGGTTTAACGATGAGAGACTCATAATGGCATTATTGCCGCTTAAATCGATTTCATTGCCATTTTCATCATAAAAATAATCTGCATCGTCACACTGATTTTATCATTTCTACAGCATTAGATGTCTGTGCACCCAATGAAAATTGTCTTAGTTGGATCATGGAACAAATTGACCAGTGCACTGCCTTCATTATTCGTTGAACCATTGAGTATATTAATCTTTACCTTACTAATCTTTTTATCATTATATTTTGAATTAACGATATTATCGTAGGGTAACTGAAATCTGATCTCCATCATTTTGAACCAAGCATCTTCTTTTTGGATCATATGGATTTGCTGTAGTAAAATCTGAAGCTGTATAATTATCAGTATTATATTGCTGAAGAATATCTTTCAGTTGCATGTTTTGACGTGCTTCTTTTGTTGAGTACTGATTAACATCCTTCAATAGAAAGTTTTGCCTCAGGGTCATTGCTAATAAACACAAGTCCTTGGGCTTTTTCACACGCCCAGATGCCAAACCATGCAACTTCTTTTTATATTGCTCGTAAGCTGCTTTTGAGCTTCATACTCCTTTGACATCAGACTGATACTTTTCAAAAATCTTTATTATATTGTTCTTGTTTTTGAGGAAATTCAGCTTTGCTCTTTTTGATAATCAGCTACCGCTGTATTAATTGTTTGTGCCTGTGCTTTGTTATCTGCATCTGCAGCTTCTGACCGAAGGCTGTTTTTGAGCTTCTGTGTCAGTGACTTCTAAACCTTCCTGATTAGCATTAGCCTTAGCATCTTCCAATTCTTTAGAAGTAACTTGAGACGCTGTCGTTGTTGCATTTCCTTGTGTGTGTACTTTCGACAACAGTTACAACAGTGAGACTGTTCTTTTTCCTGTTGCAACCGGTTCTGATGCTTGTGTATCAGCAGTAGGTGCTGCAACAGTATCAGAAACTTAATTGAGTTGATGCTTTCATCTGCAAAAACATTCGTTGCTCCAAAAGCCGCCAAAGCAAGGCTGCGTAGCAAAAGTAATTTTAGCAGTTTTTCGATTCATAAAACCATCCTTTATATTATTAATTCATAAGAATACAATTTTAATTATAACAATAAAAAGACATTTTTTCAAAGAATAAGATTTCCATAAATTAAAAATAATGTCTTTTTATTACAAAATTTCCACTTAAAATAGTTCCAATTGAAACCAAAGTGCTTTCTCTTATCTATTATTCTTATTTTTGAATTTCTGTTTTAAATCGGAATTTTTACCAAAAATAGAGTCTAAACTGATATCATAGTAATTGGCCAAATCATTGGCCAGTTGAATGGAATTTCAGAACTATCTTCTTCATATCTTAGCAGAGAGTGTGTTGAGGGATTCTAGACAATCAGCCACCTCTTTGGGACTTAAACTATAATTCACTCTGAGAGCTCACAATGTCAACTTCTCCACTTCTGCATCCTTTCAACTTGCTATTTGATTCCCCATACAAACTGCATAGGAATCATTACCTAAAATAAGCAGTATTATTCATATGAAATACTTTTTAATTTCAAAAGGCAGATTAATTAAGAAAAAGGGAACTCTAATCAATCATCTTAACCACCACAGATTTTAAGATTTTGAAGTGTAATAAGGTGAGGATTATATTGTAGTTAAAATTTTACCTTTATGAAAGCTATTTTATATAAGAATATTAGTAATTCGTTTTGAAATCGGAAGTCAAGTATTTTCTTTAAAAACTATTTTTTCTGATTTACATTTTATAGATGAAAAGCGATATTATGTAATTAAATGATTTTTACTTTTAAGGAAGGTGAAGCATGGGACGTGTAAATTAACTCCACAAAGATTTAGAAGCAATGAAGGCTATTTCTGCAATCTTCAAAAGACTTCTGGCGAGAGCTGAATGAAAACAATCTCACTCTAGCCACTATCCTTAACATTCCTACAAGTAGTCTAATGAATATGTTAAAGGAAAGAGTTTGCCATAAAATGGGGAATATTCAAAAATCGTAGATTACTTTGGTCTCCAAAAATCCGATATTGACCCTAGATTTGCAAGTAAAAAGGACTCTTCTACTCTTGATAAAATTAATCATATTGCCAAACAATTAGAAATGAAGAGACAGATAAAAGTCTTAGATTTCTGTTACCAACAATCAAAGGAACAAGATGAAACAGCAAGCTTATCTGCCAGTGATGAAACGACTGATGATAAAGTTGCTGACAAAATCAAATCATACGTAGTATCGATAGGTTGTTGATTCTTTTTATTGCCAAAGAATTAAACGATCAGACAATTATTCATTGGGATAATGTGATAAAAAGCTGAGATTTGTATCAAACCTTTGGACGTCAATACGACATTCAGATTTTATGGTGAAGTTTCGGCTGGTACTACAGGTATCTAGTTGGACATGAAAAACAAGAAACCATTAAATACCCAATACCAATTCCAGAACATGATATTGCTCTTACTGTCAATGGTAATAGTATGGAACCTTTATTTTTGTGTAAACGGATGACGTTATTTTTGTTAAAAAGACTAAAGCTATCCATCACGGACAAATTATCGTTAGTTATTGTAAATAATGAGGCATATGCTCAAAAACTCTACCGAAAACAGAAATTTCGACTCATCTCATTAAATCCAGATTATGATGACATCATTTTAAAAGAAAATGATACAATTGAAGTCATCGGAACGGTCATTACCTAAAGAATTAAAGAAAAGTCCCATAAAAGACACTTTGAATTATTGCTTCATAGTGTCTTTTTGCTATTTAAAAATCTTTTCGCATAATGTGTTTTAGTAAATCAGTAACTCACATGGTCTCTAAAACATGTGCCGTCCTTTACGGATTATATGTGCCGATTTTGGAAACCATTCGAAAACAACACAGCTCTAAAACGGCAAGGTTCCAAGGAAAAAGAACCCTTCAAATTTTGGAACCATTCAAACAACACAGCTCTAAAAACACAAGACATTAGTTTGTAGGGTTTTTATTTATTTTGGAACCATTCGAAACAACACAGCTCTAAAAACCCGAAAATTTATAAAAAGCAAAATAAAGATTTTTGAACCATTCGAAACACACAGCTCTAAAACGTGTTGTCAGTCTTTTGAGGCAGATGGTAATTTTGGAAACCATTCGAAACAACACAGCTCGTAAAACGTCAATTATAGTAAAAATAACTTGATTATGATTTTGGAACCATTCGAAACAACACAGCTCTAAAACTACTTTTTGGTCAGTATCAACACCACGACCTGATTTTGGAACCATTCGAAAACAACACAGCTCTAAAACTCGGACAGAGATAACGAAAATCAATTCAACATTTTGAAACCATTCGAAACAACACAGCTCTAAAACGAAACTCTCTGGGATTTTCCTCAAATCATATTTTGAACCATTCGAAACAACACAGCTCTAAAACCAACAGTACCTTTTTAGTCCGCAACAGTAATTTTGGAACCATTCGAAACAACACAGCTCTAAAAACAAACTTATCAGACGTCTGCTGAAAAAGAATATTTTGGAACCATTCGAAACAACACAGCTCTAAAACCTCGTGGACCAATTTTCGTACGACATTTCGTAATCGCGCCATCTCATCTCAGCTAGAATTCAGCTTCAAATAATTCCTTTTTAAAAAGATTTTTAATTAATTATATTATACCTAAAAAGCGCTAGAAATCAAATCTTTCTAGCGCTTTTCTGTTTTATAATTGTAGTTTCCTTTTCCAAAGCTTTGTTAATACTTCAGAATAATTCACTTGATCACGATCTCGCTAATTGTACTAGCCACTCAGGTACGGTAACATTCTTTCGAATAGCTTTGTTATTTTTGAGATGAGGATTAGGATCTGCTTGAATCTATAGTTGCAAAGCCATCTTCAACAGATAGTTTCTATCTCACTTGGATTAAAAGCAGTTTCATTCCTCATCTAGATAGGAGGCCAATACACTTCTAACATCTGACGAGCGTTCTTCATGGCTTCTTCCAAATCTTCCCCTTGCGTACCACCGCCAAATTCAATCTAAACCCAACATCCTTCCTCTCCTTATGAAAAATTGCAGGATATGTTTTAACATGACGACTTCCTCCTCTATCATAATAAATTTAACCCTTAAGAGTTTCTTTTTCAAGACCAATTTTAAGCACTGATTTCCAGCTGAATGGGAATCGATCACAATATAAGGTACTCCATCTTTCTTGAGATGATGATGACTTCCTCTCACCCGAACTTCTTCCCATCCATTGTTTATCGCTAATTTAGCTAATTCTCCCTGTTAATGTGCAACACATTTCTCCTTTTATTTTATACGCATTATACGCATTTGTCAATCCATAATAAAAGAGACAGCCCCTGATTTAGAAACTATCTTATTATTCGTATTTAGTTGTTGCTTTCTGTTATCAAGAAATAATCTTCATCTAAAATATATTGAGCAAAACCATCAATTTTTAGCGGGTTCAAGAAATAAAACAACCATATCGGATAAGTGAATATATTCCTAGAATTTGCGATTTCTTCTCTTTTAAAATAGGATAAAGTATTGATAAAAACGAGAAGCTTCTTTTATGTTAGATACTTATAAACTTGAAGGACTTCAAAACATTTTTCAAAAATATGGTATCACTTTTGTGTTTTCAATCTTGACGCCTAAAGCTTTGATTAACTCTATATAGTAATCTCATCATATTCTAAGTCCAATTCATTTTCTAAACATTCATAAGCAATTAATTCCGTAATGGTATTTGCCAGTTTTTCGACCATAGACTTAACCTCTGGTTTTTCATTAAACTGATTTTTCCAAATCAGCGTGAACCAACTTCAGCAAGGACGGGGGCATTGACATCACAACCTAAAATATCTGTCACAAGCATTAACTCAGATGGTTTCAGACTCTTAAATTTTCTATTAAAAATTTAAGTTCACTATCTTCATCATATTGATAAAGATTTCTCACCATTTGAGCAAAAACTTGCACATCTTTCTAATACCAAAATCGTAGATTTTTCAAGAGTTATTGGTTCATCCATATAGGAAAATTAAGTTTCATCAGGAAAAGCCTCCTAGAAAGACCAGTCGTGAATCCGAATTAGCAATGCTAGTATCACGCTCACCATTCAGGTAAATCATACAGGGCAGCTAGCTATCTTTTCAGTCACGGTCAACATGGTGATATTGCCCTTCTTTGGATTATTCTCCTTCAAGCGGGCAATCATGCGCTGTATTGGCGAGAGTTATTCAAAAAGCAGCTTGCTGTATACTGAAAACTGATGCGATGATGAAACCTTCGCTCAGTAAAAATTTTCCGAAATTTACGATAAGCTTTGCGTTCTCTCAGCAGTAGTACTGTTGGCATATCAAACATTAAAAATCATTCGCATATATCGGTAACTCATATCCTAAACTCAGGAACTCCTTTTCCCATCATTATTCAGCGCCTTGATTACCTGGTATAATCGCGACAATATTGTCAAAATACATCTCCTTATTATTATAAAGATAGGTGTCTGAAAACATGCTGAATAGCTCACGTTTTATTTTAATAAAAGAGTTATTTCGATTTTCATAAACAATACGGTCAACAATTGGACGAAAAGGCTCCATAATATCACTGGCAAGGTTAAACTGATTGAATTGGTTGGCATAGCTTGAGACCAAATTGTGTCGTACAGCCAGATCACAACCACTTCACGCGCAAACATACTTAACAGCAGCGTATAACCATAGTCAAGACCTGCATTAATACTCATTATCTTGTTCTCTGGAAAAATCATTTCCAAATAAGGTATTGAAATAAATCCGCGCAGAATGTCGCCTCTCGATTACTAGGGTCAAAAGACTCTAAGTCATGATATAAATCCATAATTGACTGAGATTTTTCAAAAATAAGAACATTCTCCCAAATAACATGACTGATTCAAAATCTTTTGAGCGATGATTGTTGTCCAAACATACACTTTTACCTCTTCTGCCCAAGAAATCTGATTGTTTAGCCGCAAACTGGAATCATGTCGCGCATAGTAAGGCATGAGCATGACTGTTGGCAAACGTTTATCATCACAAAAATGAGCAAAATATTCTCATCAACCAAAGACGCTTGACTAGCATAGTTGACAAAACAATATCTGTTGTCTCAAGTAATAAGATGTCAACTCTCAGACAGATGAATCGTCTCGTCTGATAAAGTATCTTTATCGAGTGGTTGTTCTTATAAAGACAACTTGAATGCGTATTAACAACCACCGTCCGCCAGCCCATTAGTCTCCTCCTAACTTACTGAGATCAATCCGCGTTTCATAAAGACCGGTGATGGATTGGTGGATGAGGGTAGCTTGAAATTTCAGTAGTTGAAGTATACTCGTTTTCGATCAATATTTTTATCAAAAAGAAATTTAAAAGTAGCCGTATGTCCTATAGCAGTAAAATGTTAATAAGTTGATAAATGAACTTGCTAATTCTTTAAAGATCTTCACCATTGTTTGTGCATATAATTCTTTGATTTTTCTAAATTTCCTTCTGCTAAAGTATATTTTTAGAAAAGTTTGACACAACATCTAGCAACTCCTTAAATTCATCTTTATGTTTATCAACATAGTCCCGTGCTGGTTCATCAACTTTATGAATATTTTTAGCGTGATAAAGCAAGGTTCCTAAATGATTTTGGCAAAACGTTCATTTCCCTTTTGAAGTTCCCTAGCACTTGCCAATAGCCTTTTCGTCGTTTTTCTAGTTTAAATAAACTATATTTTGGTAACTTTGCCATATTTTCTTCTGAACATTTCGATAGCCTTTTCGCTCCAAGAAAAGCAACTGGATCCCTTTCAAAAGTCATCTTTTTCCATATGGCACACTAACTAAGGCTTTGACTGTTTTTCCAATTTTTAGACTTCACTTTTTCAATATCAGCAGCCATGAAAATGAATAAAGGGCAACATCAGACATCAAATCCTCCATATTTCTTGGTATCCCAATAAAATTTCTTCGTTTTTCGAGGAACTGCTTGTCAGAATTACCTTTCGGCAAGATAGATTCTTTGAAAAATCTCCCGTTTGCTCCTCTACTTTCTTAACAATATTAACTTGTGGATAAGAAAGCACTTTTAATATTAAATATGCTCATCTTTTTCCAGATAATTTCACCATTTTTATCAGTACGGACATCACTCTTTTTAAAGTTCTAGTATTTGAATAGAAAAATTTCTTAGCAGTTGCGCTATTTTCTTCATGTCCATGAAAAATGAGATAACTCATAAACAAATTCAGGTTCCAATTGGGAGAAACCTACTAAAAGCTTTCCAATTACAGCGTGAGATAGGTGATGTATGATGATAGTCATTAATTTCACTTTGTAGGTTCAAACCTTTGCAAGAGTGGAAACAAGATTTTGATTTCAGAGGTCACACATACGAGTGTTCTTTGTTGTTTTCATCTGTTTTCTGTATTAAATCGTTCATCCAGAATACGTTACTACATGTTTGGTAATTTGTCGTGTTTCTACTAATTGACGCTTGATGAATCCAGCTTTATCATCGTCGGTCAATCCACCTCGTTCAGCTTTTGTCAAATTATCAAATTTACGTAGTTGTCAGCTTTTGCCGAAAGTAGCTTACTCCAATAGGGTTTCATTTTAGAACAACATCTACGGTACATCATCCGATTTTCCACGATTTTTCCTTTGAACTAGTCAATACTCTTATCAATAGAATTATCCTTTATAAAAGCTTGCGGGATAATATGGTCTATATCATACTGGCTTGAGATAATCAATATCGAATTCTTCTCCAGTATACATATCTCTGGTTTTGTAAATAATATAGAAACAATCTATCATTTTGTAACTGTGAATTCTCAACCCGATGTTCTTCAAGAATTTGACTTCGAAATTCTTTAATAGAATCTGTCAAACCTTTCAAACGTTGCTGTGAATTTCGCCGTCCCTGATTGATAAACTAGTTTTCGCGCCATCTCGACGATATTTTCAGGTTGATGTCCCGCATGTGACAAGCTCATCAACAATCTTCAAGCTTTGTAAAATTTCGCTAATAGCAGGGCTACAACAATATCACTAACAACGATTTAGATTGTCTGTTTCTCCAATAACGTGCGCTTTTCAGCAATCTCTTCTTTGAAGAAAAGAGCATCATCGTTAATCAGTTGCAAAGTTACGATTACTATTGCCCATCATCAATGAGATAATCAAGAATTGTTTTTTCTGCTTTCTTTATTGCGAATACCATGATTAACTCAGCTGATAATCTTCCCCAACCAGTATAATGACGTCTTTCAGCTTTTTCACTTGTTCTTTGGTCAATAAATCATGTAATTTCTGAACGTTTTCTAATCATTTCTCTATCTTCAAAATAACGTTAAAGGTCAACACAATATCTTCTAAAATCTTTTCATTCTTTTGAATTATCGAGAAAATCTTTATCTAAAATTTTTACAAATCATGATAAGTTCCATAGAAGCGTTAAATACTTTTATTTTTCTTTATCCAGACCTGTTAAATCAACAATACGAAATTCATCAAATTCTTTTTCAAGGAAATCCATTAATTTATCTTTGATTTACTTTTCGAGTCAAACCTTAAATACGCCATAACAAGATTTCTTTGCTTCATATTGGCATCAAAAATGCTGTCCTTGCTCTGTATATTTAACCTTTGTTGAATTCATTGTAAACAGTAAATTTTTCGTATAATAAAACTATGTTTTAGGAAGAACTTTTGATTTAGCAGTACAAATCATAATTTTGCATACGATTGATAAAAGCTTCTGAGGATTCTTTATCAACGATTTCATCAAGTTCCGTGTAATTTTATCTGCCGATTTCCGACTTAACCAAGCAAAATCACTTTTCCGCGCGCTAATGGACCAACATAGTAGGGAATACGGAAAGGTCAATATTTTCTCAATCTATCTTGATTGTCTGCTAAAACGGATGAAAATTCCAGCTGTCTACGAATGATAGCACGCATTTCTTGAAGATGAATCTGACGTGGAATAGAGCCATTGTCAAAGGTACGTTGCTTTCTTAGAAAATCTTCACGCTCAATTTTATCAGGAAATAGCCTTCCTCAATCTTATTTAATAGACCTTTAGCGTATTTATAAAGCTTCTTGATTTGTTTTCCCATCAATATAACCCGCATAGCCGTCTTTGAAACATCAGACTTCGTTATATTTATCTGATAATTTCTGACGAATGAATTGTTTAAGCTGAGCTAAAATCCATCTGATGTTCCATTATATCGCTGAATCATCGAAAGCAGATGAGAGGCGCTGGTGGAACTATCATCAGCAGTTAAAATACCTGAAAAGTAAGATCATCATAAGATTTTAGCTAAAAGTAAATAAATCTATAATCGTCTCCAACTTCCTAAGCAACTCTTCATCTTCTTCATAGGTGTACTTTAGAAAATTGCAATGTTGCTTTGTCTTCTAATTCAAAATACTTTTAAAATCAGCGATTACCAACAATTAGTTTTAGAAATTCTGCCAAAGCGGCAGTAGATCTTTTCATTGGGAAAAGTTCAAAACTCTATCTTTCTTAGCAGACTTACTGAGTTTTATCGGTCAGGAATTTCTCAACTTGAACATTTTGCTCCTGGAAGCGAACTATTCTCAAAAGTATTATCAGCTAGACTGCTAAAATTCTTGAAACAGTCTTTGTACATCATTTGATAGCGTGTATCAAACTTTCCTTCAATTAAAAATGGCCTCTAAACTTAATTATATGCCAAAAGCCAAATAAACTAAACGCAAATCAACCTTTTCTGGATTATCCGAGATATTGCCGCAAATGATAGTGGTTGGAAAATTTTCATAATACTAACTTCTTCTGAGATTCCCAAAAATGGGATGCGCTCTCTCGTTTATCCTCAGTAACAAGAAAAGAATCCTCTAAACGATGAAAGAAACTATCATCTACCTTTGCTCATTTCTTGCAAAAATCTCTTGCAAATATAAAATGATTTCTGACGACGTGTATAACGACGACGAGCTGTACGCTAAACGTCTATCTGCTGCAGTATTCCCGCTATCAAATAATAAAGCGCCAGCAAATTTTTCTTGATATGATTTTATCTGTATTTCTAGAACCTTCATCTTCTTAGCAGGAACCTTGTAGTCATCTGTCACAACAACGAAACCAACAAGTGGTTCCAATATCAAGTCCAATAGAGTAAGTTTTTCATAAATGTCTCCTTTGATGTCCTTGCAAAAGCAATAAGTATTATACAATAATTGTGTTGGAACTATTCGAAACAACAATGAAGTTTAAAATAAGGTTTATCCGTATTCAACTTGAAAAAGTGCGCACCGATTCGGTGCTTTTTATTTGCTTTACTATGGCGTTTGCTCATTATACCACTATCGCGAAATATTTTAACAATATAAATGATATAGAAATATTTCTGGGTTTTTAAAATGTAACCTAAGCTTTGTCCGATTTCAAGAAAAACGTTTAAAAATTTTTGGTTTATCAAATCATTGATGAAACCAGTCTAAAATAAACTATTTCATCAAATCTGACATTTACTGTTCTTATCTTATTCTAAATTATCCAGCGGATCGGTTGTTTTCGATACCTAAATCTTTTCCAAAGATATTGTCTAAGGCTTTTTCAAAAAGGTCTTGGTTGTTTTTGATTGCTTTGTGGGCATCTAAATCCTTCATCAAATGTGATCTTCAGTGTATCTTTCAAAAGCGGTCCATAAGTTTTATCTCAGTGCTCTTTTCAAAAGGGATATTGGTCTCTTTCTTTTGTAGTGACAATTGCTTTTCTAGCATAGCAGATGCAGCAGAGTCCTCTTGGACTGATTCTGATGCTCCTGAAATTGCATCACTAAGTTGAATGGAATCTCTTTTAACTCCTGAACAACAGTGAGATAGCGAATAAAACGTTGTAAACATTGCTGCAAGATAAATAACGGTATCATCATCTTTTTATTTGATTATTTTTCATCAAAGACTCTGAGGCATTCCTAGAAAAATTCATTTCGGGCATGACCCAAGCATCAAGACCCGGGGAGCATTTAGGATTTACCTTAAGTGCTCTTGTGCATGAGAAGTTCCTGATTATAATAAGAAGCTCCTGACAATCTGCGACAGGTTTTATTTTTAAAGGACAAGCTGGTAAGATAACCATTCAAGCATGGCTTAAACTGGCTGTAATGGTTTGATTATGCCTACTGTCGCAATAATGGTGCCATCTGCATTTAAGATATCTTCATTAAGCTTTTTGAATCAGAGGACAATCTCAGCATCTACTATCTGATTGAAGAGGAGCTCTTTAATTTCCAAAATCTCCAATGCAAAAGCTTGACCGAATCGCTCTTTAATAAAATTGCAACAATAAACGATTATAGGAGAGGCATTGGAACCAACAATAGCAACTAATTTCATCGATAGTTCCTTTCTTTTTCTGATTATTCTATCTCTATTATACAGAAAATGCATCTTAGCGATTAGTCATATCTTATATAATGACTTTTTAACTTTTATTAAAATATCTTTCCATTGTTTATCTTGTCGATAATCATTTTGGTAGTCATGCCCGTCTGACTTTTAAAAATTACGATGAAAAATTTGAAACAGCTTTGTAGCCTAATTCTGGCTACTTTCTTCTACACTTTTTAGTTGTCAGTCGCAATTGTTCTTTAGCAATTTCTAAACGAATGGTTGTTTTTAATTGATTAGAAAGAAATACCAAAAAGCTCGTGGCAGAGCCTTGAAAAATAATTAGCTTGATAAGAAAAATGAGCTGCCGCTTCTTTTGAGCTAATATGATGAACATTATCTGAAAACGATTTCATAATAGCACCTGATTGGCTATCCTTAGAAGCATACTTAACATTTACTGAAGGAAAGTGAGAGGCAAATTTAGATACTTTTAGCATCATGTTGACGCAGGAGCTCCAGTAAATAACAAACCCTGCTAGCTTTTGGCCTTTTGAAAATTAATATAGACTTGTTCATTATATTGTCTCTTAGATTTTCTAATTTTTCAAGGGCATCAAGATAGGCATGGCAGATTAAATCGGATAGATTTGTAAAAAGAATATAAGCATCTTCACTTGTATGATCGATCCATTAAATCATGAATGAGAGTTGTCGCCCACAGTATATTGATTGAGCGGTGACGGTAGGTCAAAATCAAGACTATATAAACGCGGTAAAATGATTTCATCTAGAGAGTCTATCTGCAAGTGATTAAAAAGATTGAGCAAGGATAATATCATAAGGTTGTAAAAGGGACTTGTTTTTGGTCTGAAACAATAACTACCTGCGAAAGAATTTCCAAAAATATAAAGATGTTTGCAAGATTTATGAGATTGCTGAAAAGGGTTCATTTAGAGTTTGCGATAGGTATTTGAAATAAAACGGACCATACTAAGCAACCTCCCATCTAAAAGTCATAAAAAGTCATTTTTAAGATATTTGTAAGGCTTTTCAAATGTGATGTTTTTCACTTATAATTATAACATAAATTAAAAATGCGAGGAACTGTCATATGGAAAAAGAATACAAAGTTGATGTCGTCGTTACTGGAGCTGGCAGGGTGCTGGTTTAGCTGCTCATGCTGCCGCTCAAAATGGACTTAAAGTCTTGGTTCTCGAAAAATTAAAAACGAATTGGTGGGAATACTAGAATTTCCTCAGTTTTTGCCATTAACACTAAAGAGCAAAAACGTTGAGGTTTTAAAAAGCTTTCACGCAAGAAGCCATCAGACAACTGCAAGAACATAATCATTTTCTAAGTAATGGTGCTTTGTTAAAACATCACTCGAACATGCTAAAGAAAACTTTAGAGGAAATTGAAAAATTGAGAATGGAAATTGCTCAATCCAACTAAGAATTCTCACTAACTTTGCACATTTGGTAATGATTACTGAGCAGTGTCTCTATGCATGGGATATGAATAAGGACTATAGTTATCTGCAAATTCATCGTTGGAAGCAATGGAGTCACCTTTATCTTTGGTGTCAGAATGACGGAACTCCTTCAAGATTCTAATGGACATGTCCGTGGTTTGAAAGCTCTCAATGATGCAGGAGAAAGTATGACAGTGCATGCTAAAGCTAGCATTATTACTACAGGTGGCTTTGGCGGTGATAAAAGACGTGTAGCCAAGGTTATGCGAACTTTAAATCTTCGCACTTTAGGTGTTCCTAATATGGGAGAAGGTTTGTCAGCTATAGGGCTGCTGGAGGAGTTAATATTGATGGATCAGCTCTTATTCATGCAGCGCAAAATGGTTTTCAATCCACTGTTACCCAAGAAACCAAAGGCAAGCAATTAGCAGGCTTTAATGATTCACCTCTAACACAACTTTTGCTTTCACCCTTGCTTTGGGTAGATCCAAATGGTTCTCGTTTTACCAATGAAGATGTCGTTTATGATACGGTTCAATGGTCCAACGCTGCCTATGGTGTAGGTAGTACGTATTACTATGTCATGGACACAGCAACACTTGAAAGGATATACGAAGCATCTACTGTCACTATTTTCAAATCGGACCGGGTGCTTCTAGGCTAAGGGAGATTTTTGTAAAAGCTTAGCTGAGCAAAGCAGTCCAACAAGGCATCGCTTTTTAAAGGAGACAGTCTTGAAGAGCTAGCTCAGAATTCCGGAATGGATCCGGTCGCTTTTTCAAAGGACAACCGTGGCAGAATACAACAAGGCCATTGCAAGCCAAAACGATGAAATATTCAGTAAATCTGCATCATCACGTAAATATGATGTCAAGAAGGACCATTTTATGCTTTTTATCGCTCAAGTGGTTTATTTAGGAACAGTTGGCGGTGTCCGTGTTGATAAAGATTCGTCGTTCTTGATGCTATATGAAAGCAATTCCTGGACTTTATACTGAGCGGAGCTACGCTGGTGAGTTATTATGCCCTCGCAATTATCCTGCTTATGAAGGTTTTACTTCAGGTTCTCGTGACATCTGGACGTTTAGCTGGTCTAGCTGCTCGCTCAACGATATGATGACAATTAGGAGGCTCTCATGAGATCAAAAATCTCAGTCCAAGCTCTTGGTTTTAAAATTTCAGTCTTGTCTCTATCCATTCTAGCCACTGACAGCTCCTTCGATTTCTATGCCAATAATCTGTTGCAGACTTTTTACTCACACAGTCAGCAGAAATTGAGATGATTTCAACTCTTCAAATTTCGAGTGCTTCTGTTCTCTTTGCAGATACGATTGCTAATAAATTTGGTATTAAACGCACTATTATGTAGCTGGTTTGTTGATGTACCTTTTAGGTGATGTTTTACCGCTTTTATTCCTAATTATTATGCTATTGTCTTATGCTACGTTTCCTTATGGGCTGTGGAATTGGTTTATTTAATCCTTTTTCAATTAGTTTAATGTATCGTTTTTATAAAGACCAAGAATTATCCGATATGTTAGGGATTTCAAACATACTGGTCAAAATCTGGAAATGCTGGTTTTGGTTTCGTATTAGGAGCCCTGGTATTAGCTGGTTGGAAAGTTGCCTTTATGGGATATTTTATCGCTCTTATTCCGCTTATTCTCTTCGGCGCTTTTGTTGTTATTTCTGACGATCAACCAACTATTAAAAAAGAAAGACCAAAATTGGCGGATTCTATTAATGGACATATCCTTCTCTTGGCCTTGCTTTTTCTCATTATCTCGGCATGTTTATGATGATGACCATTAAGATGGCACTTTTTGGAGCTGAAACTGGCCTCATTTCTGCTTCAGCAGCCTCTTCTATTCTTGCAGTATTAGGGCTGTCATCTATGTTTTCAGCTATTGCCTTTGGAAAATTAAGTAAGCGCGTTGGTAATTTTATGCTACTGCATCTCATTGACAGGTATAGCTATGGGCTTCTTCATTGTTGCCAGTGCCAGTAATGCAGCTATGGTTGTTTTGGGAGTTATTATTGCGGAATTTTCTTTGGTTAGGTTTTTCCACGCTTTTCTCCGAAGCATGGGTTGAGCCCTAAAGAGGTGGAACATTGATCAACTTCAGTTATCCTAATGGGAATCAATCTAGGTGCCTTTCTTTCTCCTTCCAGTTGTTAAATGTTTGCTAATCTTTTAGGAAAATAAAACGAGCTGCATCAGCTTTAGCAATGTGTGGCTGGGGCTTGCTCTTTTGGCTACATTAGAATACTATACGTTCTTCAACCAAAGAACGTAAGTTTCATAAATTTAAATTAAAAGTTAAAAATATGGAAAAATGCTTACATTAAGCTTTTATCATCCTTTTAAAACAAACCTTAACTATTTTTAATTGAGTCTTTTAAAAGGTCTTATTAGATAATCGGGTGATAAAAAGCGAAACAATTATTATCTTTTGTTTCGCTTTTTGTCTTATTCTGTCCGAGCTTTCGACAGGATCTTTTAGCTACTGCACGTGATGGCAGAATGCCTGCAAAGACGGTGAGTAAGATAGAAATAGCAATGAGAACAATTGCACGACCAAATAGGTAGGGAAGAGATATGATTGATATTCAGCCAATTTTTCACAATAAGTGTAATCGCAAATATTTAGTCAAAAGGGTAATCAAGATTCCAGGGCACTCCAGCGATAGCACCTTCCAATAATGGTCTCTGCTGCAAAAATACGGGTCACATCCCTCTTAGAAGCCCCATAGCACGTGCAAAATACCAATTTCCTTGGTGGTCTAAAACAGAGATATAGGTAATAATACCAATCATAATAGACGATACAATCAAGAAATAGCAACAAAACCAATTAAAATATAGGTGACGGCATTAATCATTGTTGTTACTGATGACATCATCAAACCAACTGTATCTGTAGTAACGAATTACTCTAGACTTATGCTTATCCTTTTGACTTTTTTATTATAATCACTGACTTAAAACCTTCAGAGCTCCTTATCTTTGAAAGAAGAGGCATACAAAATGGGATGGTTTCTGGATTATTGTTATCACGATACCAATTTTTCCAAGTTATCTTTATAAGTTGCATTGGCATTTTCATTGTAACGATTGACATAATCAGCCAATTCTTCAGCTCGACATCGAAGCCATACTAGCTTGCTGCTGAACACTCAAATTGTCTGAGGAGAAAGTTTTTGTTACCGCTTGAAAAAGGATTGACCGGTAAAGACATTCAATTTCTTATTAGCCAGCTGCTCTTTGGCAATAGTGCTGCTCTTGATTTTTTAGCAAGATAACTCAGTTAAATCATGGCTGTAACTAACACCGGCACTGGAACTTTCTGCTTTGTTGTTCCTTCTGTGGTTTGGCAATACCAACAATCTTAATATTTTCAGCAGCATTGATGATTGCTTTCATGTAGCATCATTATCAGAACGATCAATCCAAGCATTACCTTCTTTTGGTGGAAAGATCAGAATTGATAACGAGCTTGTAAGTTCTGCCAATCAAATCTTTATAATGGTATGCTGGCTTTTGACTTTTTAATCGTTTCTGCTATTTAATTGCTTCGGGCATCTTTAATTCCCAAAACTGTAAAGAACATAATCATCAATTTTGTTGTTTTCATCAGCCATACACAACTTCATTATGTGTTTTGGCAAAGTGCTCAAATAACTTGATATTGTGAAGACAGTATCATTAGAAGATAATTCTTGCCAAATATCAAGGTTAGAAACGACGTTTGAATACTTGTGCTGGTATCTTTCAGATCTTTGTCAAAGTATTAGGATTGACAGCTTTGACTCCTTTGAGTGATCAGACTGATAAATCGAGGTGTTATTTTATGCAAGAATACTGAATATCTTTGGTAATACAGCAAAATTTCTTTTGATGTTTTTGATATAAGTTTTAAATGAAGTTTTCTAAATCACATTATCAACGACCTGTGTTGAAATCATATTCTTTAGGATACTATTGGTCCCAATCTTCTTGTTTTCGTCTTTCTTCATCAGACTTTTGTTTTCGTACTATTAGCTGCAAGAAGTCCGATAAAATTTTCTAGTAGAGACTTTTCGATAGATAGTGGATAAGCAACCAGCGCGTCTTCTTGCGTTTTAGTAATATATTTTTGCACACCATTTGACAGTGATAAGATCGAAAGCAATCCCAATGATCCCAATGAGATCCCTGCAAAGGAGCAGTTATGGTCTGTCCTTCTTGGTCAATAAATTATTTAAAAGAAAGAAAAGAGCTGTTGCAAAAAGACATTTAGTCTTTTAAAATCAACAGTTGCTTTTTCTGGATCCTCATCGTCAGCATATGGATTGCTGTCATTACTATATGACCATCAAGAACCTTGATAATGCGATGAATATTTTTCTGCTAAATCGGGATTATGAGTTACCATAATACTAAACACTCTTGAGCAATTTCCTTTAGCAAATCCATAACTCTGTAAGGATGTTTTGAGTCAAAAGCCCCTGTTGGTCCATCAGCCAGTATATCAGGATTATTAACTACAGCACGCGCAATCGCAACCCGCTGCATCTGACCACCTGACATTTGGCTGGGCTATTGAATCCTCACCCTTCCAAACCAACCTCGCGCCTAAAGCATCCAGCACAGCCTTCTTCGGCGTCTCAGCTTTTGAAACCTACCTGAGTAGGGTTAGGGCTAATTCAACATTACGCCAGCGTTGTTTGACGCGAAATGAGAGTTATAAAGACTGAAAAACAAAACCCAATAGTATTATTGCGATGGAGCAGTCGTCCTAGCCTCTTGTCTTTAAAATCTTTGGTCGATTTTCCGTTGATTAATAAATTCACCAGTCGTGTATTGATCCAAACCGGCCAATAATATTAAGCAGTGTCGTTTTTCCTGAGCGGACTGCTAAACCGCAAATACAAATTACATTGGCACGAGGTTGACACTAACATTTTCGAAAGCCATTCGGCTTATCACCCGCAGTTTCCTATATGATCTTTTAGTAGTATAGCTTTAAACTCTAGCTATTCTTAACTCCTAGCAACAAGAATAATAACTATTATTTTAGAAATTTACTGGCTAAACGGTACAGATTAAAAAGAAAACAAACGATTAATCAGAACCGGTTTGTGTCTACGATACTGCCTGTGTCTCTCTTTATTTTTCCTTCTAATCCATGGCCACAGGCTGCAAAATAAGAAACCTCACAAAGAGTCAGAAAAAGCAAAAAGCAATGGAGAAGGCCTCAGAGCAAAATATAGATAGCTAGGAGTCTGTGTTTGGGTAAAAGCCAAGTCTCATCCTGCAAAAGGACTTGATGAGTGGCGGAAAAACCATCAAAACCTATTCCCACAGCGATTAGAGTCAAAATAAGAGGAAAGTGCGCCGTAAACTTTAGAGATCATTGATACAGGCTCTCATAGCCTTTTTGAACGACATTTTTCATAGCAAAACTAGGCAGGGTGAAAAGAGCTGATTTGTGCTAAAATGAAAAGCTCTATTCTACTTGCTCAAAAGCTGGGTGCAAAACCATCTTTGGAAGAAGGGAAAATCGGCATAACCAGCTGCCACCATGAAAAGGACTGGTCAGTTTGTGCCATTGGGAAACGGATTGAAATTGCACCTGAATCCTGACCGCTTTTCAGGCATATGACCACTCCAAACCTACAACAAAGATATTCCCAGCTGACAGCCAGACTAAATAAATGGTGGCAAAGAACTGATGCCAGCAAAAAGAAGGCGATATAGAGTGAAACTTATCTTTCATCGAAATCCCACCCGCAGACCGGAGCAAAACAAACCAGGCTGAATTGTGCAAAGCAGGCACTTTCTTCTGGTCTGCCTGGTGAAACCTGTCGCACCAGCGTTGCAGGCTATCATAATGCGTTGCGGTAATATCTGTCAGATAGCTGTCGCCAACCATCATCGCTTCCATGGCGTTTGACGCGCGCATTGACGATCGCTCTATCTGCATGATAACGGCCTCAGTGCTTCACCAACACAATGAGCTTAACACGTGTTGCTTTTCCAGCAGCAGTACATAGCTACCCGGCTCCCGGCAATAGCCGCGCCTCTGTTGGAATAATGAGGATCAGTGATTTGTTCCAATAAAATACAGCCCCTTTTGAATGGCCCGAAGTCGCCAGGTTAGCGTTTCATAAGACAAATCTCGTATCTCAAACCATCCACTACCATAAGCAGGATTCTCACTATCTTCACGATACCCCGCTTCCAGCAACAGCCTCTTTAAGTCCCTGCTTTCACCACTGACATAAGCTGTTTTCCGTGCGTCGTATCGTCTCACATAATCAATAGTCGCTAAGGTCGCTGTAAATAGTTTCAAGTGGCGTTTTCGATATTAAAAGAGGTTGCTAGCATTTTTGAACCATTTCGACGTACGTGTTGTATTATTAGTCACTCAAAATATAGGGAAGCTGTCTTTCCTGCAATCGTTTAACAAAATCTTTCCAGCAGAATTCTGTCTTTTCCTTTATAGATGGTCCCATCAAAGTCATTAATAACCCTTGTATGTCATTAATCCTAACTCCTTTAATCTATTAAGTTTTCCAATCATCATTTTCATATGGCAAAGCACATTTGAATTTGGTCTTCATTGGTCTTATGTGAGCTAATGTTGGCAATTGATCTGGTTCAAAATAGTCACTAGCAATGGTCTCAGATAGTAAAAGCGCCAGTTGCATGACAGAGTGAAAATTTTACAAATTTTATAAGCATAAGGCGTGTTGGTTATGCTTTATCTCATCTTGTACTCAGCATATTTTATCTAACGATTTAAACCTGCTTCTTCCTTAACTTCTTTTGATAGTATTTTCCTTGACAGACTGATCAACATCACTCACCCTTCCCCGGCAACGCCCATGGTGGCCTATTGGACGAGCATGATCTTATTTTCTTTTTAAAAATAGCGAGCACGGGTATCAATCTTTGGTGTTTGATAGCCAGTCTCACTAGCAGAGATTTTCAACTTTTGAGCTGGAAAACCAGAAAGAGCCGTTAGTATTTCTGCACAGAGATCTCGAATCTCAAATGCTCAATCATCATATTTATCCTACCATAGCCAGACCCGCTTGTGCCAATGACTGCAAACGAATCAGCCAATCCAACCATTTCTCTCATCTTTGCATGGCTTAGCTCCATCATCTCAGTTATATCCCCACTGCGTAATGACGTGTCGCATTAACGTACCCGTTTGAGTAATCTCATGCTTGGTGATTAAAGCCTTCTTGTTCCAAACGTGATTCAATGTCACTGCCATATTGCACCTCTTTGACATGCTCGAGGTTAATTTTTCGGGTATATGCTTTTAAAAATTAAAATCAAGGACATCCTTCATCCATTCAAGATAACGGCTGTTGTTGACATGTCCATTAATATCAAAGGTCAAAATATCGAACATGATAAAGCGTGTCAGTCGCTTTTTCCAAAGCTTTCGTACTTGGGCCCCTATAAAATTTTTCTGATTTTCTCAGACTCATAAGGAACAACCAAATCTTCTGGGACATCATGCACCTGCGTGTATCATGAATCCATAAGAACAAAGGTTGATATCTACAAGCTTTTCCACCATTTTGATCGTAAATGCGAAACTCACGATAACAAAACTAACGATTGTATGAAAGTGGCTCTGTTTCAATCTCCACAATTTCATTAAAAACGTGGTAAGCGGTCAATGGTCACCCTCGTGTTCTGAGACAACCAGACTAAATTATAATCTTTAAAAATGCGCTCATCTCCCAAACCTAAACTAACAGACTGATTGCCAGCAATCTGTAAGGCGACTGACAAAAATGTGAGGCAGCTCAACATTATGATTGACATCACTTTCATAAAAAGGTATTTGATAACGTGTTTTAAATCCCCATGATTATTTCTGCTCCAAAAATAAATTTCTCAGCAACAGTATCTCCCAAAAAGAGACGCTTTTTACTCATCCTAATACAATCTTTTCCACTAAAATCAGACCATCCTTCTCTAAGTCATCAATAGCCTGACCATAAACTTCATTAAAAGGCAAAACCAATTTAGTCTTCAAATCGCTGAATTGAAATCTCGATTTCTTTCTGCAAACCCAAAAAGAGTTCTTCTTCCATTTTCTCCGCTTGACTTAAACCTTTCTTCTTGAAAGCGAGCCTGTCCCTTTTCCTTAATAGCTTTCAAATAATGCTGGATAGGCCCGCGGTTACGATAGCGGATACCATCAACATAGCCTAAGCCCCTGCACCCGCAGCCAAAATACTCAGCATTGTTCCAGTACATCAGATTGTGACGGCTTTCAAAAATCGAGGCTTAGTAAGTTAGAAATTTCATAATGCTCAAAACCATGATCTTCCATTTCAGAAATGATATGAGTCAAACATTTCGCCTTCCAAATCTTCTGTTGGCAGATTGAGTTTCCCGCGTCGCATTTTTATTCACATAAAACCGTATGATGTTCCAAAATCAAACTGTAAAGGCTCCAGATGCGGAATATCCAAGGTCAACGCTTTAGCTACATTTTCTTTTGACATCAGTTATGGTTTGATTGGGCAGGGGCTACAATCAAGTCAATAGAAATATTATCAAAACCAGCACTTTTTAAACTGTCAATACTTTCATAAATCTGAGCTTCATTATGTCCGCGTCCAATTTGTTTTCAGATGCTTTATTGTAAAAAGTCTGTACACCTAAAGAAACACGATTAACAGCTGATTGCTTCAACACTGCTACTTTTATCCGGTGTCAAATCTCCGGATTTGCTTCAATAGTAAAATTCTTCCAACATATATAAGATTGAGATTTTTCGACAGATTAGTCAGCAGGTAATCCAATTGCTCTCAGAAATGAGCTGTTGGTGTACCGCCGCCAATATAGAGGGTTTGCAAGTCCTTAATCTGATAGTAATCATTAAACTCCTTAATCAGGGCCTCCAAATAAGCATCTACAGGCTGATTTTTAATAAAAACTTTTTGAAAAATCGCAATAATAGCAAATCTGTGTGTACAAAAAGGAATATGCACATAGGCTGACTGTGGTTTTTAGACATAGTTTTATTATATCACATCTTTTTCAGTGATATGTAAAATCTTCAGAACTCTATACCCCAATCAGAGGTGCTAATGATGTCGCTTAATATAAGATTGTTCAATCAGCATGAAATGACGTTCATGGGATCAAGTAACCCGACAGTTCCTCAAACTGCTAGAGTTATCACTTACAAAAAGCAAGAGATACTTTAATAGAACCAGTGAACTAACGGACCTAGAGGTTTGAAGCTGAAAAATTAAGACGCAAGAACTGCCAGCCAAGCGTTACGTCATTAATATATAAAGAATTAGTGACCTCTAAAGATACTACAATCAAGCTTTAGAGAGCGATACTGCCTAAGATGACTATCAGTCTCAAAGGAGAGTAATGGTTCCTCCAATAGTTGCTAGAAATCTTATTATGCATGGCAGTATCAGCCGATTATTGCATCACGTCACTTTTGCAGTAGAGGTTTGACAAAATAAAGTAGACGATGTATACTTATAAATAAGGTGAGACAATGTCTACTTTCGGAGGAAAAACAATGAAGCGCAATACAGCTCAACTGAAAGAAAAGCTCATTCAAACAGGAGTTGAAGAAATCACTAGCCTGATCAGCTCTCTTAGAACTATTGCTAAAAACTGCGGCGTCACTCATGGGACTCCTTACCGCCACTTTAAGAGTAAGGAAGATTATCTGAGAGTTGTCTTGACACGACTTTCGACTTTTTCTCAATCAGGAAATAGCTCGAGGATTGATCAAAAAGTTTCTGCTCGAGATCAGCTCGCTCCAAAATGGATTTAATCTCATTACTTTTACTAAACGTTATCCTTATTTCTTTGAAGCCCTCTTTATTAAATTTCCCTTTCAAGTATATGAAAATTACTCAGAGACTATTGTACTAGATTCTGACTTACCGGGTTTGATAAATTTAAACGTATTGTTTTCGATCTCCGTGAAAGAGGAGAGCTTTCACTAATAGTGAAGCTGAGACACTTTTTCACTTCTGGAGTTTTATCTCAGGTCTTGCTGTTCTAGTCAACAGTCCCATTGGGCGCGACCTTGATAATCGATCTATCCACCGACTATTAATCATATGCTTGATATTTACATTAAAGGAGAACAAACATGAAAAATTTTTAATTGTTTACACACATCCAAATTCAACTAGTTTTAATGCTGAAATTCTCAAACAAGTTCAAACAAATCTTTCCAAAAAACACACTGTTAGTACTTTAGATTTGTACGCTGAGCATTTCGACCCCGTTTTGCAATTTAATGAAACTCATAAACGACGTGATTTGGCTAAGGTTGCTGAAATGGAGAAATACCGCGACTTAGTTACTTGGGCAGATCATCTGATCTTCATCTTTTCCTATTTGGTGGAGCGGTATGCCGGCTATACTCAAAGGCTTTATTGACCGAGTCTTTGTAGCTGACTTTGCTTATTCTTATAAAAAGGTCGGTCTTGAAGGGCATTTACAAGGAAAATCTGCTTGGATCATCACGACTCACAACACCATCTTTTTGCTATGCCTTTCGTCCAAGACTATGGTAAAGTCTTGAAAAAGCAAATTCTAAAACCTTGTAGCTATCTCACCAGTGAAATTAACTGAATTAACCAGTATCGATATCTGATGACAGCGCCAGAAATTATTGTACAAGTAGCTCAAATAACGCGTATTATTTAATCTCAAAAAGAAAGGAAAATCAATTGAATTTTTCCTTTCTCTTTACTCTGCTTATTAGAATACCAGACTATAAGCATCTTCCAAGTAGGAGATAACAGCTCCTAAAATTCAGCTGCTGGTGCACCATCTAAGACTTGATGGTCAAAGGTCAAACTAAGTGGTAAAAATTGTTTTCAGCTACTTGACCATTCCTCATCAAGAGTCAAAAGCTTTCTGGATAGCCCCAACACTCCCAAGATAGCAACTTCCCAAATTGCATTCAAAATCAGTGTAGTATTCAATGCCTTGAGCACCTAGATTGGTAATAGAGAATGTGGAACCTGAATACAGGATGGATCCAGAGTTCCTTTACGTGCTTGTTCTGCTCTTCTTTAATAGTTCGTCCCAAATCTGACAGCGTTAATTTATCAGCATGACGAATAACAGGAACGACCAAACCATCACTCAAAGCAGTTGCCATACCAATATGAATATCTTCTTTTCTTCATATTGACCGCCTGCATACCAAGCATTCGCTTCAGGATAATCTTTCAAAGCCTTCGTTACCGCTTTTGGTCAATAAGGTTGTAATGCCAATTTCCCCGTTTTCAAGCGGTGCATTAACCTTAGTTTTTATATCTTTCCTGAAAGCCATTAAAGGCGTAACATCTGCCTTTCGATGAAGCGTTAATTGAGCACTAGAATGGATACTACTCATCATGCGCTCAGCAATGACTTTGCGCATACCTGTTAAACCAACACCATAGTTTACATTTGTTGAGCACTTAAAAGCTGTTTCCCAGGTTCAGCTGTAGGAATGTTAGCAGGATTAAAAGGCTTCAACGTCACGGCGTGTGATACGTCCGTTACCGCCTGTTCCTTTGATATAAGTAATGTTCAGCCCTTTTTCCTTGGCAATCTTTCGGGCCAGCGGTGTGATAAAAATCCGTCCGTCTTCATGCTTTTTCAGCAACGGGCGCTGCTGAAACAGTCCTGCTTTCTTCTGGAACTACTGTTTGCCCCTGCTGAGACAACTTCACTTTCAGCTTCTGTATCTACTTCTGAGCGTCACCTGCAGCGTCAGGAACAGCCTCACCTTCTTGACCAATCCAGCTAATGATTTGTTTACAAGGAACAGTCTCACCTTCTCCTTAACTATTTTTAAAATAACACCAGCTTCGGAGCTTCAACTTCACTTGTTAACTTTTCAGAACTAATTTCCAACACGGGATCGCCAGCTGCAACTGTGTCGCCTTCTTTAACAAGCCATTGGTTAATTAGCCCTTCTGTCATGGTTAAACCTAATTTAGGCATCACGATTTCTGTAGCCATATTATCCCCCTTCTATACTCAAGTCGTCAATCAATTCAGCTGCTGCTTCAATGACACGGTCTGCATTAGGGATGTATAGTTGTTCAAGATTGATGGCAAACGGAACAGGTACATTTGGTGCACAAACACATTTAATTGGGCCATCTAGATAATCAGATGCCTTATCATTAACAACAGAAGCAATATCTGTCGCTGTATTATTATGTGGATTTGATTCATCAATCACAATCAAGCGTCTGTCTTTTTTCATCAGAATTTAGAACGGTTTCTTGATCCCAAGGTGCAACTGTTCTAAGATCAATGACTTCAACAGAAATGCCATCCCTAGCCAAACAATCTACTTCATAAGCCACATAGAGCATTTCCACCAATAGTTACAATGGTTAAATCATTACCTTCACGACGGACGGCTGCCCTTTCCAATCGGAACGGTATAATAATCCTCTGGCACTTTCACCTTTAAAGCCATACATACGTCTTATCTTCTGAAAAAGATAACAATATTATCATCTTCAGAGGTAGAAAAGCAGACCCTTGGCATCATAAGGTGTCGCTGGAACAACTACCTTAATTCTGGGATTGAACCAAAGATGCCATAGTAAGATCCTGGAGTGCATGCAGCAGCTGGAGCGCCTGCACCATGCATAGGTACGAACGGTCATCGGCACTTTTTGCCCTGCCGCAAACATATAACGCATTTTCGACCCTTGATCCCAATCAAAGCATCAAAACAAAAACCAATAAAGTCATTGAACATCAATTCTGGCACAGGATGCAATCCTGCAAAGCTCATCCCAACAGAAGCTGACATGTAACCATGTTCTGAAAGAGGGGTGTCACTAACACGATCACGACTGTATTTAGCCATTAAACCGCTGGTAACCCCTATAACCGCGCCCCAGGCTTCTTCTGTTTGCTCTTCTAAATGTTTAACCTTAACACCACCTGGCAATATCTTCACCAAGTAAAAATAATTTTTGTCATCTTTGGCCATTGCCATATCAAGCGCTTCATTAATTGCTTTCATAAATACTAGTTCTCTAGCCATTTCTAACCTCCTTTACTCAGCAAATACATCTTCAAGTAGTGATTCTGCTTTTAGGAATTGGACTGTCTTGAGCATATTTAATGGCATCATCAACATCTTTCTTTGATTCTTCAATATTTCATCCAATTCTTCTTCTGTCAATAACTCATGTTCAATAGTATAATTGCGGAAAACTTCTAGTGGATCAACATCTGCCCAGTCTTTTTCTTCTCCGTCTGGAGCTTTATATTTTTGTTCATCCCTTCAAAGTGACCATGATCACGGTAAGTAACAGCTTCAATCAAAGTTGGCTCTGACCAGATTCCAGCACGTTCAGCAGCTTCTTTAGCCACTTGATAGACGGCAAAGAGATCTTTTCCCATTAACACGAACATCAGGCATATCATCAGCCAATGCCCTTTCGGCAATGGTAGCTGATGCTGATGAATACCATTGTGGTGTTGATTCAGCAAACAGGTTATTTTCATTGACAAAAATAACGAGGCAATTTCAAATAGAAGCTTTCATATTTAAACATTCATGGAAAAAGGCCTTCTATTAGCGGCTACCATCTCCAAAGAAACAAACAGCAACATCATCAGTCTTAAGATACTTATTACGCATAGCAGCTCCAGTTGCCAGACCAAAACCGCCACCAACCATACCATTGGCACCAAGGATTCCCTTGTCCAAATCAGCAATGTGCATGGAGCCACCCTTACCTTTGCCAAGACCCGTCTCCTTGCCAAAAACTTTCAGCCATCATGCCCCTTAGGTCACCACCCTTAGCCTATAATGACCATGCCCACGGTGGGTACTGGTAATATAGTCTTTATCCGTTAAATTGGCACAGACTCCTGCGGCTACGGCTTTCTTCACCTGCATACAAATGAACAAAACCAGGAATTTGCCCCTGCTGCAAAGAAACGTCTAGCATTTTCCTCAAAATTACGAATATCCCACATGGTTTTATACATATCTTTAGCTTGCTCTTTGAAACTTCTTGGGCTTCAATATCTGTTGCCGTGTGAACCTTCAAATCAACAAGTTCTGAAACAGCTTCATTTGTCCTTGTTCTTGTTAGTTCTTGTGGTAAAAATCTTATAGTTTGGCATTATCCTTCCTCCTATTTTTAAAGTCTTTACTGAACAATTCATAGCAACTTCTTGAATGAGTTCTGAAATTGTCGGATGAGCATAGATGCATCAACAACTTGATCAAAAAGTTCCTTCTGCCTGTCTCAATAAAATCAATTGTTGCAACAAATCTGTCCCGATGTTCGCAACAATAACAGCCCCTAAAATTTGATGATCCTCTTTTCCGAAATCAGTTTAACAAATCCTTGCGTCTGCTTTGATGCAATGGGCCCGTCCGTTGAAAAGAAAAATGGTAATTGTTCAACGAGGACATCATAACCTTGTTCTTTAGCCTCCTCTTCACTCAGTCCAAAGGAAGCCACTTTCCGGATTGGTGTAGAGACAGACGCGGTACACCTTGAGCATCAACAGGATCCTGTGCCTGACGACAAATAGCTCTAACAGCTTTTGATGCCTTCCATGCTGGCAACATGAGCTAGCATAGTAACTTTCCGTCAAGTCACCGATAGCATAAACATGTGGAGTGAGACGTTCATAGTGATCATCAACTTTGACAAAAACCACGTTCTGTTAGCTTTTAATCCCATTTCTGAGCTAATTCTGTATTAGGCTTACGTCCTGTTGCAACTAACAACTGGTCAAATTCTTGAGCGCCATCCCCCTCTAAAAATAACTGATTGAGCATTTACTTCTTCTATCTAGCAGCTTCAAAAATATGAGCTCCCATTGTTTTGAGTTTCTTTCTGATAATAGCACGCAGCTTTATCCTCCTGTCAATAGTATTTTGCGGGTGCAATTTCAATGACAGTGACATTCACACCAATGGCTGTCTGGCAAAGGCTAATTCAATCGCAATAACACCCCCACCAATGATAACCAATTTCTCTGGTAAAACTTTTAAATTGAAAAGCTATCTGTTGTTAGGTAATTCACCGAATTAATACCATGAATTTGCGGAATAAAGGATGGCTACCAGTCGCTAAAATAACATCTTTCCCAGAAATCTTTTCACCATTGACCATAAGGTCTTGTCTTTAAGAAATTGTGCTTGGCACTTCATAATAATCAATTTTTAGAGATTTAAAAGTTGTGTGAATGCCTCCTTGTAAAGTCGAAAACAACCTGATCTTTACGATTGACTAACTCTATAAAGTCTACACTTTCAAGATTAGTTGAAATACCGTATTTGTTAGCTTCCCTGCATTGATAATAACCAATGACAGTACTGCAGATAAGCCTTGGAAGGAATACAGCCAACGTTTAAACAAGTTTCCGCCAATGTCTCAACGACAGCAACTTTTTATGCCTAATCTTGCAGCCTCTTCAGCTGCAATATAACCACTGGGTCCAGCACCAATAATTAAAAAGATCATACTTAGTCAAAATATCACCTCCTTTCTTGCAAAAAGAAAACTGTACTATAATATTGAAAACGCTTTATATTCTATGTTAGTACTTTTTGATAGGGATTTCAAGCAAAAAGTTTGTGAATTAAAAATTTATTGCACTTCTAAAATTAAAAAACCAACAGTAAACACTTCGTATATCAAGGGTTTAACTATTAGTCTTTTTCTTTAAAAAGTAATATTTTTGTGAAAAATTAGAAAACTATGAGAATGCGAATTTGAGTTTCTTATCCTTAACAGATACTGTCACAAAAGTCTCTTTTTCTTTATTTTTCTGATTTTGAATAAGATATAAAAGCCAAAGGGTTTTCTAACTTTTGCATAATTGTCCTCTGCATGGTCTGGCACCAAAAGCTGCATCAAAACCTTTCTTTAGCTAAGAGGGTATAAACCGATTCAGTCAATGTCAGATGAACATCTTGTTCTAAGAGGCGAGCTTGCAAATCAGAAACCATGACCTTAACAACACCTGTCATATCTTTTTCAGAAAGAGCATTAAAGAGTACTGTCTCATCAATCCGATTAAGAAAACTCTGGTCTGAAACTGTATTCAGCTCATCTAGAACTTTTATGACGGACTTCTGAAGTAATGCAGCCACTATCTGCAGACTTTGTAAAATATTGCTTGAGCCAATATTGCTGGTCATAATTAAGATGGTATTTTTAAAAATCAATGGTTCGCCCTTTGAATCGTCAAACGCCCTTCATCTAAAACCTGCAGTAAGGTATTAAAAACATCAGGATGAGCTTTTTCAATCTCATCAAGTAGGACGATAGAGTATAACGCTGACGAACAGCCTCAGTTAATTGGCCTCCTTCTTCATATCCGACATAACCTGGTGGTGGTCCTACTAAACGTGCGACAGCATGTTTTTCCACTATATTCAGACATATCGAGACGCACCATCTCAAGTTCACTGCCAAAAGAACTTCCGCCAAACGTTTAGCAAGCGCTGTTTTTCCCCACCAGTCTGGTCCCAAAAGAGGAAGGAGCCAATTGGACGTTTAGGGTTTTGAATGCCAGACACGAGAGCGAATGATGGCCTGAGATACCTTTTTGTACGGCTTGATCTTGATCAACAATTTTTGGTGCACAAATTCTTCTAAGTGCAAGAGACGATCACGCTCGTTTTTCCGCAACACCCTGTACTTTGATGCCTGTCAAGCGCTCAACAACAGCTGCTATATCTTCTCTAGTCACAGTAACATTAATTATCTTCTGGCTGTCTAAACGTTCCTTTTCTAAAAGCTGTCATCTTTGATGACATTTCCTATTTCCTCATCTTCTAGACGGACATAATCTGCGACTTGATTATTTTTCAAGAGCAAGATTAGCCTGCTCTTCTAAAGTCGTTAAATGTGAACGAAGCTCTTGTACCTGATTCTAGGAGCTCTCTTTCCTTTGCCAATTTGCTAATAATTGGCTTTTTGCTCCTCTAATTGCTCAAGATGACTGTTTAATTTAAACTTATCGTCGGTGCCAGAATCGGTCAAACGCAATAAACGAATTTTCTCGAAATGGTTGCTGAGACAAATTGGTCATTGCTGACGGGATAAGCATGAAGCAAGCCGCTTAGCAGCTGAGGCTTCGTCAATTAAATCCAGAGCCTTATCTGGCAAAAAGCGATCAGAAATATAACGCTTGGACAAAGCTTTGCGGCAGCTTCCAAACTATCTTCTTCAAGTCTGACACCATGAAAATTTTTCACAAATGGGCTGAGACCTTTAGAATTTCCATGCGGTATAATCAAGATCTGGTTCATGAACTAAGATCCCTTTGAAAAACGTCTTTCTAACGCCCTATCGTATTCAATACTTTCACGGTATTCTGCATGGGTAGTGGAACCAATAATTCTAAATTTTTCCTCTAGCCAAAAAGCGGCTTCAAAATACTGGCTGCATCAACAGAACCCTCTGTCCGTCCTGCACTGACAATAGAATGAATTTCATCTATGAAAAGAATAATCTGACCGTTTGAGTCTATAATATCATTAAGAAGAGCTTTGAAACGTTCTTCAAATTCACCGCGGTATTTAGTTCCCTGCCAGCAAGGCTCCTATGTCAAGACTGTAAATGATCTTACCTCGCAAAATTTTTCGGAACTTGATTTTTAACTAACCGCTGAACAAATCCTTCCATAATGGCTGTTTTTCCAACACCTGAATGACCAACCAAAACGGCATTATTCTTATTCTTACGCGATAAAAATACGAATAATATCATTCATTTCATTCTGACGGTAATAATTTTATTAACAGGTTCATCAAAAAGCACGCTGATTTAAGTTGACATACTTTTTCTAAAAGCATCATAAATAGTTTCTTGACTGGAAGAAATAGCAGGTTTCCCTTTACGAATCTTATGCATCTTTTGATAAAGTTTTTTCTTTGTTTAGACCCTGTTCAGCAAAAACAGTAATGGAGTTTGCGTTGTTGGTTAAAAAGTGCCAAGATCAAGTGTTCTTACAGTCAGCACCTGATCCTTTAAATCAATCATTTCCCGATGCGCGTCATCCAATAAATTTTTAAACGCTGACTGTATAAACGTGCATAACTGCTTTTTCTGTACTCGAAAGGACTGGGATTTTATCTATTTCTTTATTGATAATCTCAATCAGCTGATTGGTATTTATTTCTAAAGATTGATAGAATTGAAAAGCAAATTGATCAGGTTTTACCAAGACAGCCCATAAATGGGGAAATGTCCAGCTGATAATTACGATGAGCAATAGCCAATTCCTTTGCTTCTTCTAAAGAATCTTCAACTAACTGAGTCATTTTATCGATCATAAAGTCTGCTCCTTTCGACATTAAAGCGCTTACACTTTCGAGGTTATATTCAGTATAACATAATTTATTTTTCTGACATTTATCTCTTACTTTTTGAATAATTTTAACGATAAAATAAAAGGACTGAGACAGCTTCTATTGATTACTAGGAGTGCAATCATAAAAGCTATCTCAGTCCAATACACACCATTTTTAAATGCCAATTTCTGCTTGGACAACTTTTGGCAATGGTATCTACATAATAATTGACCTCTTTCTGTACTAGGTGCTTCTGCCATAACACGCAAGAGGGCTCTGTTCCACTTGGACGAACCAGAATGCGACCATTGCCAGCCATCTCAGCTTCCATTTTTTCAATGATTTGTGCAATCATTGGCACTTCCATAACTCTTATTTTTCATGTCACTTTTTAACATAAATATTAACTAATTTCTGTGGATAAATCGTCACTTCATTGGCCAATTCAGACAAAGTTTTACCTGTTTCTTTCATCACTTTGGTCAATTGAATAGCTGTCAGCTGACCATCACCTGTTGTATTATAGTCCATCATAATCACATGACCAGATTGCTCACCGCCGAGATTATAGCCCGAACGTCGCATTTCCTCAACAACATAACGATCACCTACTGCCGTGATTTTTGTTAATATTCTCACGATCCAAAGCTTTATGGAAGCCGAGATTTGACATAACGGTTGTGACGATCGTATTTTTAGACAGCCTTCCTTTTTCAGAAAGATACTTGCCAATAATATACATAATCTTATCACCATCAACAATTTTCACCATTCTCAGTCAACAGCGATCAAACGATCACTATCGCCATCAAAAAGCAAGGCCAATAACAAAATCAGATCCCTAACAAGATTTTGAAGTTGCTCAGGATGAGTAGATCCCTACTCATCATTAATATTGAGACCATCCGCCCTCGCCAGCTAACAGTGATATCAGCGTTCAAATCAAGGAAAACTTGGCGGGCTGAGTAGATGCAGCACCATTTGCTGCATCAATAGCAATTTTCATTCCTTCAAGGTCTGAACCTGTTGACACTAAGAACTTTTTCCGTATTTACGAAGTCCTTTCCTGGATAATCAACGACCATTCCCAATCCTTGAGCTGAAGGACGAGGTAGTCATCTCTTTAGCATCTAATAAAGCTTCAATTTCGCTTCTTGTTCATCAGCTAATTTAAAGCTATCACCACCAAAGAATTTGATACCATTATCAAGCGCAGGATTGTGACTAGCAGATATCATGACACCTGCACTGGCTTGTTCAGTACGCACTAAATAAGAAACGGTGTTGCTCAGAACACCTAGTTTATAGACTTCAATACCAACAGAAAGCAATCCAGCAACAAGAGCTGATTCTAACAATTCCTCCAGAAATCGCGAGTATCACAGGCAACGAGAAACACGCAGCGATCCGGTTCATGCTGACTCAGAACATAGCCGCCAAAACGTCCAAGTTTAAAAGCCAGTTCAGTGTTAGTTACATTTGCCTCACCGTACGCCGTCTGTACCAAAATATTTTCCCATAACTATTTGATGCTAAGCATCTTCCTCCATTAATTTTTAATCATTATAATATTATTTTTCTTAGCTGTCAACTTAACAGTTACTTTTGCAGGACTTATCTTAAGATTGTCCGCAGCTAAAGGAATTGTCTTTGTTGTATCATAGTAACATCTGAAATATTAACTTTAGCCTTAATGTAGAATTTTTCGAGATTTTCTTGTTTACCATAGACAAGAACCTCTTTTGTAGCTAATTCGTAGCGAATATCAGACAGACTGCTGTTAATTTGACCTGTTAACTCAACAATAATCAATACTTTTTCGATAATTCTTCAACATCAACTCTCTAAGTCTGTTTTTGTTGGGTCAATAATACTTGGTAAAAATTTTACCGTTTTTCAGAAACAGCCTGCAAGGTTACTGAACCGCTTTGTAATCTTTGGATAGGACTTGATTCTCCGGAAGAACAGCTACTACATGATCAATCTGCTCAATAGTGGACTCATCGCTAGTAACCTCTACCTCTGAAAGCACTAGTAGAAATTTTCTTTAATTTGTAACCATCAGCAATTTGATTATCAGATACTTTACCAACAACTTTAAACGTCTTTGTTTTCTTTTTACCAACGGTCACATTTATAGTCGTCTGGTGAAGCTTCTGCACTGACACCACTAGGAAAGATCTTTATCTCCAAAGGAACCTTATTGGTACCTTCTTTAGCATTTTGACAAGTCAGCAACTTTAAAATGTCTGGTATCATTATTGATTTCTGAATCCAATTTTACCCGATTGGTTGAGGTCAAATAAACCTCTGTATCATAAGAATAACCACTAATGAAGTACTTGTGCTGTCATATTTAATATCAATAGGGACATTTTCTAAGGTATGGTTGTATGTCTGCAAAGGCCAGTTGTTTGATTTCTTGAACCATAATTGACTGAATTAGCTGTCCAAGAACAAGAGAATGGCAAAAAGATTGAAACAAGAGTTAACTAGAGACGTTTAGTAAAAACCACTTAAACATGATGGCGTCCTCCAAAGAACTGCTTCATCCAATTCTTTTTCTTTGCTCTTCTTTAATGATATGCTCACAATAAGACCCTCAAAAGCTTCAAGGGACAAATCATGGATAAAATCACCTTTATAGCAACAGAAATAGCTCCTGTTTCCTCGGAAACAACAAAAGGTAAAAGCATCAGAAGCTTCTGAAAGTCCAATGGCAGCACGGTGGCGCGTTCAAATTCCTTGGAAATATGACTGGACTCTGAGCGGAAGATAGGCACAAGAAACAGCAATCTTATTTCCCTCCACAATAACGGCACCATCGTGCAAAGGTGTATTAGGAATAAAATATTAATCAGTAATTCTCCAGAAATATCTGCATCTAAAGGAATTCCAGTGGCAATATATTCTCTTAGGTCTGAGTCTCTTCTATTGATACCAAAAGCTCAATTTTGCGGACTCATATAAGCCACAGCTTTCACAAAGGCGGCAACTAATTTTTCACTCATCACTCAGCTGTTGTCTTTGGATAAAAGACTGGGGTGTTCGTCCAAAAACGTTCCAAGCCAGACCGAATTTCAGGAGCAAAAGATAACAACCCGGCACTAACACCATAAGTAATAACTTGGTTCATCAAAAGCAATTGTGTGAATCCTAAAGAATTCTGCGACAAATTTAAAAGAGAACAAATAGAACAACTCCTTGAACTAAAGACATCACTTTAGTACCTGCTAAGGCTTTGATAAATTTATAAATCAACCATGATACAATAGCAATATCAAGAATATGAACTAAAATTTTTAAAGGACTATCAATAAGACTAGTCCCAAAATTGGGCATAACGTTAAATAAACTACTCTATACAATTCTTTCTAATATCAAACTTAGCTATATACTTCTGCTATTATATCATTTTTCAAGTGATTTTCTGTATCTCAAACGCTTTTTTATGATAAAATGTTCATATGACTTTAAAATCAAGAATAGGAATTTTTAGCTGGTAAGACAGCACACTTTTTCTCAGTAAAATAGGGCGCGGCTCATCACTTACCTGGAAAAATTGCTCTTAAAGGTGCGATAAAGATATTTTTAGATACCTTGCTACAAAGTTATGACATTGTTGTTGTCACAGGCACTAATGGAAAAACCTTAACAACAGCTTTAACAGTAGGAATTTTAAAAGAGGCTTACGGTCAGGTGCTAACCAATCCTAGTGGTGCCAATATGATTACAGGAATTACCTCAACTTTTTTAACTGCTAAAAAATCTAGAAATGGTAAAAAGATTGCGGTGCTGGAGATTGATGAAGCCAGCCTTCCTAAAATTCACAGATTATCTAAAGCCCAGCCTTTTTGTTTTCACCAATATTTTTCGTGATCAAATGGATCGTTACGGTGAAATTTATACTACCTATCAAATGATTTTGGACGGTGCTGCCAAAGCGCCAAAAGCAACTATTTTAGCTAATGGAGATAGCCCACTCTTTAACGCCAAAACAGTTGTTAATCCTGTGCGTTACTATGGTTTTGATACAAAAAAAGAAGCCGCTCACTTGGCACATTACAATACTGAAGGCATCGTCTGTCCTAAGTGCGAATATATCCTACAATACAAGCTTAATACTTATGCCAACTTAGGCGACTACATCTGCCCCAACTGTGGTTTTCACCGTCCTCATCTGGATTACAGCTTGACTCAGCTAACCAAGATTAGCACACTCAAGCTGAGTTCATCATTGACGGACAGGATTATAAGATCAATGTCGGCGGCCTTTATAATATCTATAATGCCTTGGCTGCAGTCGCTGTTGCAGAATTTCTCGGTGTAACTCCTGAACAAATCAAGGCTGGCTTTGACAAGAGCCGTGCTGTTTTTGGACGCCAAGAAACCTTTAAAATCGGCGATAAGTCATGTACTCTTGTTTTAATAAAAATCCTGTTGGTGCCAGTCAAGCACTAGAAATGATTAAACTAGCACCTTATCCTTTCACCTTATCTGTCCTTCTCAATGCCAATTATGCTGATGGCATTGATGACAGCCTGAGTTTGGGATGCGAATTTTGAGGCTATTTGAGTATGAACATTCCACAAATCTTTACAGGTGGTGTCCGCCATTCTAGAAATAGCCAGACGTCTGCGTGTTACTGGTTACAATGAAACAAAGATTGAGCAGGCTGAAAAACTTGAAGACATTCTAAGTATGATTGAAAAACAAGAGGCTGATCATGCTCATTTCCTAGCTACTTACACAGCCATGTTGGAATTCCGCAGAATTACTAGCCAGCCGTCACGCAGTAAGAAAGGAGATGCATTAATGACTTATACTTCTCTACAATCTCCTGCTGACAAGGATTGCTTATATGATATCAGGGTTGCTCATCTTTATGGCAATTTGCTCAATACCTATGGCGATAACGGAAACGTTCTCATGCTTAAATATGTTGGTGAAAAATTAGGTATACGAATGACTTTTGATATTGTCTCAATCGGCGATGATTTTGATGCTAACAAGTATGATATGGTTTTTCTTTGGCGGCGGTCAGGGACTATGAGCAATCCATTGTTGCTAAGGATTTGCCTAATAAACGCTCTGCTATTGCCAGCTTTATTCAAAATAATAAGGTTGTCCTAGCTATCTGCGGCGGTTTTCCAGTTGTTGGGACAATATTATGTTCAAGTCAATGGCGTCCGCATTGACAGTATTGGTGTTATGGGTCACTATGCGGCTTAATCAAAAAGATAATCGCTATCATTGGTGATATCAAGATTCATAATGATGAATTTAACGAAACCTACTACGGCTTTGAGAATCATCAAGGAAGGACCTTTTTGTCTGATGACGAAAAGCCTTTTAGGGAGAGGTTATTTGATGGAAATGGTAATAACAAAGAGGATGGCAGCGAGGCGTCCACTATAAAAATGTTTTTGGCTCCTACTTCACGGTCCCATCCTTTCGCGTAATGCTAATCTAGCTTACCGCCTTGTGACAACAGCTCTACATAACAAGTATGGCACTGATATTCAACTACCTCGTTATGAGGACATTCTTAGCTTAGAGGTTGCTGAAGAATACGGAGATGTTAAAAAGCAAAGCGGAGTTTGAGAAATAACTAAAAATTCACTGTACAAAAGGCTTTTTGAGACTTTCCTTAGGTGATACGGACGGTAGCGACTTCCTTCGAAAATTCCATACCTAAGATTTGAGCCCTAAGGTCTCAAATCTTTCCGAGTGGCAGAAACTTCAATGTTTCTGCCACTTTTATCACAGCGGAAAGCCTCCTTTAGGCTCACTTCGTTCGCAAATAAAAGGGAATAATCTTGGCATTTACAGAGCTTAAAAATAGGTTTTTCTACCATTCTAAGATTGATTTTTCCCATCTTATGACAACAGCAATACAGATTAATTCTGATTATAATATCTTTGTTAATGAATAGATATGTTATTATAAAAAGAAACCTACAAAATTATATTGTTCTAGACTATACCTTTATATGGATAATGTTTAACATAATAAAAGCGCACTCTTTTTCATTCAAGGGTACGCTTTTTATTAATCGGGGATCTTCGATAATAGATTTATTGCTATAAAACTAAGAGTTACGATAATCTGTTAAGACATCTGATGAAAAACAGCATAAAATCATTCATCCCATTTGGTAACTGATAAATTTTATCAGAATTTCTCTTTTGAAAGTTATTTACAAATTTATAAACTTAATATCAGTTATATATTGCAATATTCCATCAACAGACTTATAAACTTGTGTTAAAGAAATATCTGGAATAAGTTGAATTAAAAATATAACTTGTTAAAGGAAAATAAATAAATGTATCATTCCGTCCAATGCCATCATAACCAATTTTTAGAAACACAATTATACATAATTACTGGATTATCACTTGTTACAAAATGAGGTTGAAGCTTTATTAAGGTAGATGCCAAAATTTTTCCAATTCATACATCAGAAAATTTTTCTAATAGTTGGTCATTAGAAATAGTTTCCAATGCAACATCTTTCGCCTCATCTTGACTCATTTTTACATTTTAAAAAGTTCTTTTTACTCCTATTATTCAGTTGTTGTTCAAATTTTAAAAAGCAATTCTTTTGACTCGTAGAAATATAATCTGCCTTATTCAATTGTCTATTCAAAAATATAGGTGTACGAAGAAGTTGAAATACTATATTTTGACAATATTTTCTTATCTTCTTTTGTTAAAACTTCAGCTTTATAATTGTCAGAGGTCAACATTATTTTTGTTATGATATTACGTAAAGGATCTCCGTAAAATGGTTCAATATTTTTGTGAAAAATATTTTTCCCAGTGTTTATCATCTTTTTCTTTGTGAAACATTATAATAATTCACTTTTATAACCTCACTTCTAATTGATTTTTGTAAACGTCTTATCATTAGATTTCAATGTTACTTTTTACATAGTACTACCTTTTTATGACCAAACCATTTTAAATAAACCTGAGGAATAATATGTTGTCTTGTATTGTCTTCTACCACTTAATCTTCCTTCCACCCGCTCACTCAATTCTTCCCATTCTTCTAGAAGTTCCAATTGTTCTGTTTTAGACGCTTTCTAGTTCTTTTTGCAGGTCAGTGCTAACTGAGTAAAGTCATTAGTAGTAAGCATGGCCTCATTAATTTCAGTTTCACGCGCTTCAATGGTTTCTAAGCGCTCTTCAATTTCGGCTATACGCCTCTTTAATTTGCGTTCTTCTTTTGGTTGGCCTTTTTGGGCTTGATAGTCCGTAGCGGCAGCCAGGGGAGGATGAAGGGATCCTGACTGCATAGGTTGAAAAACTCTGTCTTTGCTTCGCTCTGCTTTTTCAAGATAATAATCGTAATCACCTAAGTAAAGGGTGGAACCATTTTGGGAGATTTCGAGAACTTTTGTCGCGACGCGGTTGATGAAATAACGGTCGTGGCTAACAAAGAGAAGAGTGCCATTAAAATCAATAAGAGCAGTCTCCAACACTTCCTTACTGTCAATATCTAAAGTGATTAGTAGGTTCGTCTAGAATGAGAAAATTATTGTTTTCCATGGATAACTTGGCAGAAAGCACGCGCGTTCACCACCAGACAGCATGGCAACAGATTTTTTGACATCGTCGCCTGAAAAGAGAAAAGCACCTAAACGGTTTCTAATATCCACTTCTGCTGTCCTTGGAAAGGCTGACCAAAGCTCTTCTAAAACGGTATTGCTAGCTGTCAGATTGGACTGGGTCTGGTCGTAATAACCGACTTGTACATTTGAGCCATAAACTGAGCTCCCGATGAATAAATGGTATTGCCCCATAATGGACTTGAGCAAGGTTGACTTGCCAATACCATTGGGACCAACGATAGCAAGGGCATCCATTTTTCTAACATCTAGATTAATAGGCTGCGCTAATATCTTGTCATCATAACCAATAGCTGCATCAGTAACCTTTAAAAACCTCATTTCCGGAGGCTTTATCAACATGAAAAGTCATATTGGCAGATTTTTACTGGCATCGGGTTTTATCAATCGCTCCATTTTCCAATTGCTTACGCCTAGCCTGTGCCCGCTTGGTCGTTGATGCACGAACAATATTGCGCTGCACAAAGTCCTCTAATTGTGCAATTTCTTTTTGCTTCTCATCAATTTTTCTCTTTTCATGGCAATTTTTCAGCCTTAAGATCCATGAATTTGAATAATTTCCCACACAGCGATCTAGAGAGTGAGAGGGTCAAATCAAGCGTAACTGTCGCTACCTTATCAAGAAAATAACGGTCGTGACTAACAATGATTAAAGCTCCTTGATAATTGACTAAATAATTTTCCAACCAAGAAATGGTTTCAACATCCAAATGATTGGTGGGCTCGTCCATACCAACAGTTCTAGTTTTTCTAGAAGCATCTTGGCCAAAAGCTAGGCGCGTGTTTGACTGCCTGAGAGTTCAACAATTTTTGTCTGCCACATAGACTCATCAAAGTTTAAAACCATTGAGAATACTTTGATGTCACTCTCATAGGTGAAACCACCCTGCTGCCTGGAAGGATTCGGATAGCGGGTCATAATCAGCCATGAGTTTATCAAAATCATCTCCGACCAACTCTGCCATTTTGTCCTTCCATAGAGCGTAAATGTCCTCTCAGTCGCACGTAAATCATCAAAAACACGGAGCATTTCATCATAGATGGTATTATCAGATTTAAAACGGCTATTCTGAGGCCAAATACGACAGGGTTACATCACGACGAGTGACCTCACCTGATGTTGCTGTTTCTTCACCCACGAGAATTTTCAAGAGTGTAGACTTACCAGCACCATTAGGTCCAACCAAGGCGATACGATCATGTTCATCTACTTGAAGATTAATATTATCAAAGAGCACATCACCAGAAAATGAGCGCTCTAATTTGTTTCCTGTAAAATAATCGTAATTCCTGTGTATCAGATCTCGACTGACTAAGCTAGTTGAGATAGTAAAAGATAACCGTAGTTATCCTTTTTGACATTGTTTATTGATCCAAAACAGCCATCGTTGTTAGGGCTGAGTCATAATAGTTTGTTGATGACAGACCCTTGACAAAAACTTTCTTTTCTTGCTGATGTAAACGCTCATACTTATGGTTTAATTTCTTAGCTGCATAGAAAATTGGAGCATCAAAACTAGCCGACTGATGACTATCCAACCTTTCCCCATTAAGCTTATAACCCGCATAGATGGTCTTTTCGGTCATGAAGAAATTCATCATCTTCTTAAGTATCTTTTGGCTCTTTTTGTATGGCTTTTAGCTAAATTATAGGGCATACGACAGGCATTATAGTAGTAATCACCATCATATTTGCTGGCAATAAAGGTTAGCCTTAGCGGCCTTTATCTCCCCGATTCACGAACCCACATAAAATCTGGCAGGAGACCAGTTTTATGCTGACAGCTCATTTTTCTAAACTAGCTAGCATGGAAGTCTTGATCGTTTCCAAGTCTCATCTTTACTAAATTGATAAAAACATCAAATTGTTCTGGCAGTATATCTGAGGTGCAGAACGAGATCGTAATAATCGTCCCTTTAACAGCCCAATTACCAACAGTCAAGAGTTTCGTCTCTAGTTGTAATTATAAGTTAAAATATCCTTTAAAAGCAACCTAGCTTGTTTTTATAAGTATCAGCGATCAGACCAGGCTCTGATGCTTTAATCAAAGCATAAGCAATATACAGATCACCATCCGTTGCATGTTTGATCAAATCCTCAATTGAACCATCTGTTTTAATATTTTGTTTCCAAGACATTAACTGCGTATTGGCAGTGCGATGGTTCATATAATATTTGTAGAGCTTAGCAAGAGTGGGACTTAGTTGTTATGCCTTCTTAGCAGCTTTATGGCAATATCATTCCATAACCCTGTCTTCAGAAAGAGCAGTTGTCCCTTCATCACTAGTAGCCGTCTTTACATGGCACTTTTTCCATGAGTTTACAACATAATCTTTGAGACCAATTTTTATAGGTATTCCTTTGCATATCATTAGTACTTTTCACTCGGATAAAATAAAATCCCTACAGCCAGTGTTGCTAGCAAAAGTATAAGCCAAATGTATTTTTAATTTTCTCTCACTTTCTTCTCCTCTAGCCTGCAAAAACGTTTTGTTTTAACCCATTTGGTTCCTTCACGATGTAAAATCTTATCCATCATAACAGAAGCTACTGATGAAATGGATACAATAATAAAAGAGCTGCGTATATATAAGTAAGCCAATAAGGCAATCCAAATTTGTTTAACGGTTGCCTGACCATATTGAGTCGCCTGCTGAAATGGAAATTTGCAAGAGATAAAAGCAAAATCATCAAGAACCAGTTAAAAGTAAAAAGCTGTGCCATGTAAATATTATTAGCATCAAAAGCAAAGGAACCTGCACACTGGCTTAAATAGACCAATAATTAATGCAATCAAATTGGAGAAAAATAAGATATCTGATAACACAATGGCTGCATTAAACCAAAAGAAAGTACAAGTATAGTAGAAGACTTCCCATTTGACACGCCAATTACCACGGCCAAAAAGGTGTTTAAAGTTAGCAATAACAACCTCATAGTTACCTTTAGCACAGCGCTTTCTTTGCAAATAATGAGATTTCCAGCGTTTCGGGTTCTTGTGGAAAAGCTTCTGAATTATAGGCAAGGGCAATCAACCTACCACTTTGCATGATTTTAAAGGAGATATCCGTATCTTCTGTCAGGGCACCATTTCTCCAGCCGCCGATACTCTTAACAAATTCCGTATTGATAATAAAGTTGGTACCAGGAATCCGTCCAATTTTTCCTAAATGACACATACCAACATGTTGGATACGTTGGGTAACAACGATTTCCTGATTAATACAACGAGTCAGGAAGTTTTGATTAGCATTACGCGTCTTATTTTCGACAAAAGCTTACATGACGTTCTGGATCTTCATGACCTTTTTGAACAAGGAAATAAAGAGCATTCTTTCGGGCATGGCATCCGCATCATAAACACAGATATAATCACCTTTAGCTATCTTCAAAGCATCATTTAAGACACCAGCTTTTCCACCAGTACCACTACGATTAATCAGAGTCAAATCTCGATCAGCATATTGCGGCAAAGCTTTAATGCTTTGCATTTCCTGATACGTATTATCTTCACGGTTATCAGCAAAAAGAATAAATTTCAAAGCTTATCCTTAGGTACTTCATATCCAAAATAGCCTTTGCTGTCTGTGCAATCACAACATCTTCATTATGAGCTGGAACCACAACTGTCACCATCGGATATTCTGGCAAAGGGCTGGTATCAACATCAAAATCACTGTGCTTAAACCAAAAATGAACTGCTGACATAAGGATGATCAATGCCATAGCTAAGGAAGACCAAATCGAAATTAAACTAATAATCATTGAGAATTTGACTCATCATCATCCACCGCCTTAAAATTTTTATTAACTCTTTCTAAAATAACTAAATAACTAATAGACAAGGTGACAAAACAGGCCGCAGAGACTGATGCCAAGACCAATGTTAAAAATAAGTTTATTAAGTTCATAATCTCCACTTACCTAATATTCTACAATAATATGAGTTTCCAAAAGACATTCCAGCCTTTTTGAGGATATCTTCATAATAAGCATAACGTTCCCCAATTATCATGAGTTAACTAATTGATAACCATATTGGAACTGAATTTCATGGCTAGTTGCCTCATTATTGAAACGCAAACTGCTAAGATTGATACTAACCTCTTCTTCCATCCCGCGATGCCAGTTGGGATCATGAATTTATTTGAACAATAAGAAACAAACCATTTTCTCAAATACACGGTCACTCGTCATGTTTGGATTTAAAAATGGCATCGATTAATCGTGTTAATACTAGCATAATACTCTTTAGGCTGATCCCTGCTTAAATTGTTCAGCATGAGCCCAACTAATAACATTGTTTGAATAGTGACGTCCTCAGAATGCTGTGCCTTACGAGCATAGTATTCATAATAGCTTTTGGCCTTAGAGGTTTGAACTGCAATCGCACCTTTTTTCTCTAAAAACAAAGCTTCTACTTGATTAGCAGTAATTAAAACTATAGGCAAAACTAAAATTAAAAGCTAAACGGTCATACAAAGGGATATATGAAATACCCACAGACAAGATAAATGAACCAATAATAATAGAAAAAGAGTTCGGTCGAGAGTTACTAATAGGTCTGTTACTAAGGAATGTAATAATATAAAAATAAGAAAGGCATAAACCTCTAAGATAAGCAAACCATATTGAAGAGCAACATAAAAGACCTAATCAGCAGCTAATAGCATAAATAAAAGCATGCTGAAAAATTTTTAACAAACGTTTCATTCTAAAATTATTCCCCCGTTCCAAAAATCATCCGGCGCGCGCCATTATTAAAGTAATGAAAATAAGCTTCGTAAAATACGTTTTGAAGCTTGACCATCGCCATAAGTTTTGGGTCTGGGCCATTTTATCGTATTTCTTCTTTATTATCCAACAAACTTATCCTTAGCATTTTTGACACTATCTTCTTGAGTACCAACTAATCTTAAAGTCCCCGCTGCTACTCCTTCAGGTCGCTCTGTTGTATCACGTAAAGACAAGGACCAGGCTTCCCAGAGATGGCGCCTCCTCTTGGACACTACCAGAGTCGACATAATAAAATAACTGCTTGCTGGTTGTGCAAATCCATAGCATCAAGCGGTTCAATCAGATGGATACGCTCTGTATGCATAGAATATCCTTTGCTGCCTTTTTGAACACGGGACTCAGATGAACTGGATAAACAAGCTCAACATCTGGATAATCACGCTTACAGATTTAAGCGTCTTAAAAGACCCCTTCTCATCGGCTCTCCTTGATCACGACGATGCATTGACTTACTAAAATAATCCTATTATCTGATTTAATTTTGATAAGAACATCCTGATGATAGTTCTCTTTAACAGTTAAATCAAGAGCATCAATAGCAGTATTTCCAGTAATAAAAATATGTTGAGCAGGATGATTTTCCTTCAAGAGATTATCACGGCTTTTGATTAGTTGTGCAGTACAAATCTGAAAGCAACATCCGTTGTCTGGCGATTAACTTCTTCTGGAAATGGAGTATTTATTCAGGTCTAAGGCCTGCCTCATGACCAATTTTAATTTGATTATAAGCAGAGATGCTAGCAGCAAGAGTTGTCGTTGTGTCACCATGAACTAAAATAATATCAGGTTTCTCCTCTTAAGACTTCATCAAGTTTATAATAACATTGGTTGTAATGGTTGACAGGTCTCGCCTTACTCATAATGTTCAAATCATAATCAGGCCTAATCTTAAATGTCTCTAACACCCTGATCAGCATCTGTCTGTACTGAGACAGGTTGTACATTTATGTCTCAAAACATGTCTGTCTGTCTTAAAGATATAATCAGGGTGCCATTTTTGATGGCCTCTGGTCTTATACCAAGATAAAGCATAACTTTAATCTTTTGTCATGTCCTCTCTCATGATAAATTGAAAATTAATGTAAAAGCCAAATGATACATCTTTGTCATTAATAGCATTATTTCATTACATTTTTCCAATACAAAATGCTTTAGAGTAAAGCTTTTTCCTTTATTTGCAATTATATTAAAAACACTCTTTTTCTACAAGAGCGTCCAAGGATAAAAATCATTACTAAATAGGTATGTTGCTTAAAGCTGGGAAATTTTATCGTTTTCTTTTAATGAGGATAAAGAATTAATCAAGAAGACTGTTTCCGTATATGTCAATAATATTAAATTTATATAATAAAGCATTCTCAAAACTATTATTTTACTCATTTTAATTAGCGTAAAAGCTTCTTAACATGCAGTCCTGTCAACTGTTTGAATACCATTGTGGAAGGAACCTGATGAGTCGTGCCGAAGTTTCTTTATCATCATGATCGAGTCCTATAGCGTACCTAACTCGTGCTACTGCTGTATGGACTATCCTGTCAAAACTATAACTGCGTGTGCTTTCTGTCAGATAGTGGCGAGTAAAGCTTAACGTCAACATGACTCATTGCGATTGTGGTCTCATTCGTTTCTGTTTCAGCCTCACCCAGCGAGCTTGCAATTTACATCCGGAGATAATCCTTTGCTGTAATATCTGCTGATGCTTTATCCGAAATGCCAGTAAAGGTAAACTTCGTATTTGCATTCAATTAGCCGACGGTTTGGTAAGCCTATAACAATAGTTTTATTAGTAGAAGCTATATAAACACTAGCTATCTGACGGCTCAACGACTCCCTGCTTCATGTTTATAATTATCTGTTGATGATTTCTGGAGCATCGTATCCGACAAAACTAAAAGTCATTACTATGTCGTTATCTTCGACTGTTCGGGGATCGTTGATTCCAAAGTCTGTTTTATGGATTCTTGTAAGTAAAGAAAAGCAAAAATAATAGCAGCAAGAATAATAAGAGTTTTAATGCAGTGCTCAAATAATACTCACATATTGATCTAGGAATAAAAACAAAATTTTATTGAAAGTCTTCATAGTCATCCTTTTCTGTAGCTTGTCATAAAACTCAGGATGACCAGACAAAAACAGGAACTTTCACGATATTCATCTCTCTCACTTTTAATCTATAACCTCGCTTAAGATCCGATATTCTTATATTTATTTCAGTCTTGAAAATCCAGTATAATATTTAAGAATGCGCCTACCGTATATGCAGGCAAGAAGTAAAAAGCAAGGATTTACCGCAATTGACAACGAATCGATATTTGTATATAATATCCACTAAAAGTCCCAATGGAAAGGAAGAGTGGAGTCGATTTCAGATCGCGTATTTATGGGCGGCATTTCAAACACCTAGGTGGCTATCTACTAGGCTTTGAGCCGTAACTGAATTAGAGTTATCTTAAAACTAGCTTGCAGACTCAGAGCGAGACTTCCTTTTGAAGTTTGTTTGTTGACTCTCAGAAAGAGTGCTATTAAAATCACCCTAAAGAGATTTTGATTCAAAATCATGACCAACAATGGGTAATTTCAATTTACTTGTCTCAAACTATGCAGAACGAGGACGAACTGAAAATCACGTAATAAAACAGCAGGCGTCGGGCTCTGCCTGCTGTTTTCTAATCAACTAATGGTCACTTTCGAAAATTTCTTTAAACGTGACATGCCTGCTGCTAACCCTGTGAGAAATCTTTCACTTTTAGCTTTAGCTAATATAAGTTGCTCTTACACTGAAGGAGTAATGTGTTTGCTTCTGGAGCTTTTCGCTAATTCACATTAAGATTAAGCTTGGGTACATAATCTACACTTACTTTTTCTATCTTAAATAGGCATCTTTGTATAACACACTTTTCCCTGAACACCATAACTGCGCGATATCTTCTCTGATTGAGAGCCAACCTTCTGCCTTGAGCATCTGTCACGTGAGTGCTGAATAAAGGATTTTTGATTCACGCCGTTTGTTTCAGTACCTTATCATTGCCTTTATTATGATAGTAGAGTCAATCAACATCAGCTACACACCTTCTCAAAGTTGAGAGTAGGACACTGTTTCTCCACGAGATGAATTGGCACTTGCCTGTTTTGATTAGTTAAAGGTAAAAATGTTACCTTCTGATAATCAGCCCTAACACAATGCTCATTTCTTTTTCACAAATCGAGATCCTCCTTTCATTTCTACTCTTGTAACTGTCTTAAAATAAAGCTGTCATTAAAACCAGAAAAACTTCCCTTGAGATTTATTAGGACAACAATTCTTCTTTTGATGAATAGTCAGTAGAGAGCCATTCTAAACGAAAATTCAGCTGTTTTCCAACTAGTACCCTCATGTCTGCCATCAGGTCGTTACGAGTAGTCAATATTGAAGCCCTGTCTGTACTTAATCTAGCTGTTTTCATTAGCCTGACGTAGAAATATCTTCACCTATCCGCACCAAAAGCGTAAGAATTTGGTTTTTATCAGACTTTTTCTAGCTGAGTGTTGTCCGAAAATGTTCATAACTGTCTATCCTGTAAATTTCAGATGCCTTCCCAATAGTTTTGAGATGCTCCTGTCGTTTCTCCTAGGTCTTGACCATCAATTCCAAGTCCAAGTGCCTGAAAGAGAGAAAGCTGCGTGAGACTTATCTGTTGAAAGAAACAATCTTATAGGCTCCGTAACCTCCCACGGAAAGTCCTGCAATAGTTTCTCGTGTCATATTTGGAAAGAAACGCTGTAGAGGTTTGAGTGGTTCTTACGCAATCATATCATCATAATCCAAGCCATAAGCTGTATTGGTATACCATGCTAAATCAGTTGATGCTTTAATAACGATAAGATTGTCTTTCTAACTTGAGACGTTCAATCGCTGCCGCTTTTGCGCATTTTTCATTGCCGCCCACTACCAGTGCAAAAGATAAAGAACCTGCAGGAATATCGAGGTATCATTTATATAATCTTCTGCATCTCTACGCATCAGGATATCGCGTGGTGACAGCGTTCCATCTAAGTTTTCGAATTATATTTCTATCTGAGCCATTTTGATCTCCTGTTTTATTATAGCACAATCCCTCTGGTAAACTAACAAAACAAGCGGAGAGACATATGGTTATGATTTGTTGATCTGTTGACAAGGAAACAAGGTGCAGTGAATTATCATGGCCCGACAGACATTTGTCGCCCTAAAATGTTTGCCTGTCCATCTACCGCCTGTTTTATGTACATGCCGGCATTTGAGACACACAATTTTCAAGCTTATCGAGACAGTCTAAAGATAAAGGTTCGTGACGGATCTCGTCAGAGTCAGATGCTATTGAGCGACGCTGAGAAAAGGAACCTGCCACTTTCTGTCACCATCTTTTCAGTCCCGATTACTTAGTAGAGTACATTATAATCATTGTTCAGAAATTAATAGCTAGGATTGAACGCGCACTCTTTCTGGTTGAATTTCTCTATCCAGAAATCAACCATTTGAAACAGTATCAAATCAGCCTACTTTTATCTAGCTTCCATAACTACTGGTAAAATAAGCTGGACGACGTGGTTTGTTCAGAAATTTACCAATTTCATCACGAACAATAGATTTCAATTCTCCCCAGTGACACGTATCTTGTTTGCCAAATAATTTTCCTCTACAGCCTTGTGACAATATCTGCACTTTCAGCGTAAAATCTCACAAAGCTTTTCTGAGCATAAACAAAACCCGTATTGAGTTTTAGCTCTTGAAATGATTTCTCTTTTAGTGACGTGGGGCAGTGATAAAGATACCATCTTCGAGCACCTTGCGGTCCTCGTAAAACAATATTGCCAGCATCTTAGCAATAGCTTGTGCCATCAATCATGCAGCATCTCAGCGGGATACCGCCTTCCATATGAAACACAAAGCTCCTGCTTATCACTTAAACCTTAATGTCACCATGTTTCATAATATGATATCCAGATACACTGTCAGAGCCAAATCAGCATGGGCAGCTTCTAATTCGCTATTCACCCTTGTATAGGAGAGAGATGTTTGGGCTTAAAGCAGATTAATCATCAGTTGAAGATCTCGCTACTCATGGCCATGTTGGATACGCGTAAAGTCCTGGTATTAAAGTGAGTCTCACATCACCGCCAGCCTGTATATAATCTGTATTCATCAACACGCGCAACAGCGGCTTTCTTTAGAAACCAGTAGGTGTTGTTACAATATGGAGCCAAATCACCATCTAATTTCAACATAACGATGACGGCATTGTAGCCATCTTAGAAAAGCCAGTGGTGGGCTCATCCCATCCGACCAGTTTCTAGTAATTAGTTCGCGATCTTCAAATTTATGCACTCTCTCTTTGGTTTGACAATAAGTCATCCAACCAGAAAGCGCTTTTAGACGGATAGCTGTAATTTCAGAACAATATCACTAACATCATAACACTGTCAGCGGCTTGCAGCACGGCGGCCATTGTTGGCAGCCAGATCGAAAGACTTGCGGATACGAACAAGATTCTGAGTGCTACTGCAACATGGCAACGATCAATACGTCGTCCCAATTGGAAATGACTTGCTCCCATTTCAATACCTGCACTTCAGCTTCACTGGCTTGAATTTGAACAGTGCCACTATCAGCGTAGCGGGAAATCTGATCCGTGCCAAGAACACCTTCACGTCAATTTCAGCAATGCGGGGCTACAGTCAGTCTGATAAAGCTTTAGCGGCTGCTTGGTCAAACTTCTAAAATCTACCTGTATAAACAATGTACCTTCTTTAGTACCAGCTACAGTCCACAAACTTTCTGGTATAGAATGGGTGTTTTGAGAAAATAATAGCATCGTCAAATTCAGGCGTTCGGTTTGGCATCAGCGCATGAGGTGCGAGAATTTCTTGGTGCATCTCGTTGTCAACGACCAGCAAGCTTCAGATTCAATCGTTAACTCAGAGACCGTGCCGGAGCTTTGACATCACTCAGTAAATCAAGGCAGCACCAATAGCATCAACATGTCCATGCGGTTATTCCCTGTACACGCTTTTTATTTTCAATCGAGATAATCCAGATTAGGAATAACAACATCAGCACCTAACTGTTCATTTCTGGATACTTGAAGCCCAGCATCAGAGGTGAAAGTAAGCAGTCGTTGACTTCTGCCACATAAGTTCTTACCATTTCACAGCGAACTCCACTAGAGCCAATAATTTTTAATGTCCTCATTGTCCTCGCCACATTAGTTTTATAGGTTTTGAATTTCGAATTTAGTGTCAGACTTATGTCATTGTGGATGGATCTGATGAAATATGTCTCGTAGATCCTCGACACCAAACGAGGACGTTTGGCTGTTCTTTCACTACATATGTACTCGCGCTGGTTCTTGCTAGCAGAGTCGAGATGACGCTACGGAGCAATATGCATACTTTATTGTTAGTGTACAACTCTTTCTTCAGTTTTTCAATTTATTCAAACCAGTCCCGTAATGGTCTGGAAAATGTTCATCTCTAGCTTTCTTGTGATCAGTCTTGGATAATACGACCGTGTCTTCCATTACACAGAGGCGAGTTACCCGTAGCGGAGAGCATCTTCGCATACGATGAGTAATCATGTGAGCTGAAATTAAGATGATCACGTTTCCTGAGATTCTTCCATCAGTGTCATCAGAGCAACGCTGGTTTTAGGATCGAGACCGCTAGCATGCTCATCAAGTAGCACAAAAGCTCTGGACGTTTGATAGTTGCCATAAGCAAACTGTGTCTTTGTACTGCCCACCTGATGGCAAGCCTGTTGGGGTCTCTAAATGCTTTTCAGGCCATTGCCAATTTTATCAATGCTGCATGGAAACTCTTCTTTATATGCACTAATGCGGCGCGGGGCAAGTTCCACGTTTTTCTTTTCTGCGGTATTTGGCAATTGGGGTGTCCTGCAACTGTCATTCTTAGTGCGGTCATTTGGGATCTGAGAAGAGACGCGATTGATACTTTGCTCGCTTTTCAGCAGGATAAACTGTTGACATCTTCTCCCATAATAAATACTGCCGTCAGTCAAAGACGATGTACCAGCAGGACGATAAGGGTTAAGTTTCCTGCTCATTTCCACCAAGTGGTCAAAATCACGTTCGTATGTATCTAAAAACTGACATCATCCGGGTGTCTTGCAATCATCAAAGCCATTGTTAACCCAGACCGTAGCATTCTTTTACAATTCAACAATTTAGTCATCGTGATAACTTCACTCCTTTGAAAATTTCTTTCAGCTCTGGAATCATGACAGATAGCCAAGACCTAAAAGCACTGAAAGTTTGAGATAGTTGGTCTTAAAGCCATTGGAAAATAACAGCTAAAATCAGAATTGATAAAGAACCAAGACCAACGACAATAGCTAATAACGCTCCAATAACGTTGGAGCTCGTCGAAAGAGAACTACCAATAATAATATGTGTAATAACAATGGCACCAATTCGCGCGACATCTGCATAACCGCTCTGCTGGCTAATCAGGCACCGGATAAAACGTAATACCGTTAGATAAAATAGGCCATTAGTCACACATCTTATCTGTATGTATGCCAAAACTCTTGGCATATCAGCCAGTTATCACCTGTTGCAATGCGAAGCATACTGGGCGACGTGTAATGAAAGAAAATCATCGCGCTGACGACAAAGCAAAGCCGTTTCGACGAGGAGATTAATCTCACGAAAAGAATTAAGGTCTATAATTTTTAGCATCTAAAGACCTAGATTTTCCGTCCATAATCATCAACATAACAGAATGACAGAGGTCTTAGCAAATTCTGTTGGCCATTAGAATTTTCCCTTTAGTATAAAGAAGTCCTGCTGCTAGTCTGCCAGACGGCCTGACAAACTTGCAATAATGATTGCTAATAAGGATTCATTCCTGTGTGATCAAACTCACAGCCACTGCTCCTCCCTAAAGGAAGAACCTTCCAAGAAATCGTCATATCGGAAAATTTAGTACGAAAGGTCATAAAAGTACAAACCTAAATGGACCCGAAAACCTTGAGAAATGGTTTGAAATAACATATCGTCCCCTTCTTTTGTAATATATTTTACTTTAAAAAGAGGACAAAAACCTCTTTGAAGTTCCTCCTTGTTCCATGCTGTAAGGTCGAACATTGGATTCTTTGCTGTTTACTTTTTCAAAATATCAGATGGGATATCAATGCTAACTCTTTCCACAACTTTTTTATTCCACAGCTAGTTCCTTATCAAAAATATAACAGGAAGTTGTGAAACTTTTTGTCAAAACACTTCAACAGCCATTTTGCAATGCCTTTTAAATTTATACCAATCAACAACAACCAAACAAGTCACATCTATTACCTAGTATCAACACTTGGATAGATAGGTTTTTTAGCTGTTTTAATACTTCATTACCGCATTGAGCACTAGCAATTGTATTGTCAAGAATCAGACAGCACATCACGCCTTCAACATCCACATTCATTGTCGCAATCCTCATTGGTTTACAGGAAAGATATTGGGTGCCTTGGCACTTTTCAGCAATTTTTCGACTACTTCATGGGATTTTGATTATCACTTCCTGCTAGAATAGGAAGCCATAACTGTGTTTGACTCTGGCATTGTTGCAGTTAACTAACGGGAAGTCACTGGGGTGGTGTCTTGTCTGAAACACCATTACATTTCATTGGTTTTCAAATCTTTAATCAATTTGCTTTCCAACGGGATCAGTCACAGCCCCGCAATAATTGGTGTCTCTTTGGTTGCGCAATGATCCTTGTGCTGCTGGTGTAATACCAACGAGACATCATTTTATGATTGACTGGTCTGACTCATGGTTGTACTGGCACGATCACCTTCAACGACCGCCAAATCAATTTTGATTTTTTGCCAGAATAACCTTCTTCTTTAGACCAGCCATGTCACCACGATAATCTCATCAACGCATTGTGACTAACATGTTGGAGCACATAGCTTTAAAGGATTCCCGATTGCGTTCTTCCTATTTTTGTTTGTCAACGGACTGGTAAACTAAAATACCAATAACAAGTACAGCTAAGAGCCAATAAAACGTAATAAACGGTTTTCTTTTTTTCTCTTTCTCCAATAATAGATGTATTGAGAATAAGCAAGGCACTGATCAAAATCCCCAACCTGCTAACAAAGCTTTCCCACGCTTAAACCAAAATTATCTGTTAACTCCTCTCAAATTCACTAAATTACTGTTTCTATTTTCTGTAATTTTCAGCTTTTTTCAATAAGCAGATAATAACTTTAAAGACTTTGAGAAATAGTTAAGTGCATGTGGTATAATAAAAACTAAAAGAAAGGGAAAATCATGTCTTTGGTGACTTTTTACATCATTTAACAGGAATTACAGAACAGATTAACTGGGGGCGTATTCAAGTAAACCCAGCCTTTCGAACAGAGCTGATGTTGACGATTAAGCAACCAGGCCATTATAAACTGCTTCTTTCAGCCCACCTGTCTTTGGCGTATTCAATTAACCGGACGATTTCAAAATCCTCAAAGCTAATACTTTTACTATGATTGTGCGAAAGTAATTATCTGCAAAGACTCTTATCGAAAACATTGAACAAATTGAAAGGCCAATATTCTTGAAATAGGCATTTCAATAAAAATGAAATTGGTGATCAAATGAGTTACTGATTATTGAAATCATGAGAACTGATAATATTATTCTTTAGATAAAAATGAAGGAAAATTGAATCCATTAAAACACGTGGCTTCCACTCAAAACAGTTGCCTTTTCTTTACTGGCTCGAATGTTTAGCACCACCGAAAATACAGGCCCAAACACTTTTACCATTCCTGATGAAACATTATTTGAAATCCTACCGACAGAGATTTATCCGGCTAATAATTTGCAAGCTGCTGGGGCGGACGCGACACGGCTGCCAATTGGGCAAAGATTAAGCGCTGACACGTTCAAAAACTTCAAACTGTTTTTTGACTCATAACTACAACTGGCTGAAAATCTTTTACCAATTACTTTCATGATTCCCAAGAAACCTTTGGTAACCACCATCAGGTCTTTGACTATTTCTATCGAGGTAGGCTGGTACGTGAAGGTGCACCAACAAGCCAGCGATCTTATCCATCGTATTCAAATGAATTAAACAGAAAAAACTCAGCAAGAGCAAAATTGCAAGATACAGATAAGGCTAGAGGTTCCACTAAAAGGAGAGACTTTTGATACTTATCTTAATCAGGTCTAATCAGGACAGTGTTGAACTGGATAATTATTATGCAGGACAAAAGTAAGCATTCGCTTAATAAAGCCTTGACACCCTATAGTCAAAATGCAACGCTATTTTAAAATATCAAAATTAAAAGAAGCTGTGAGCATTTGAGGCCTCATCAGCGAAACAAAGGCTACTATTCAATAGCAGAAAGTGTTGACAGTACCTCAATCAGGTAGCCTGTCACAAATCAGCGAAATTCGTGAAGAGCTGGTTCAACAGGTTTTATCAAAGCTGTAAACAAAAACGAAAAAACCTGAACCTGCCAGCTTCTGATGTGAAAACCATCATTCTGGTTGGAAAGATAACCTTCAATGACAGGCTAACTTTCAAATGTCTACAAAAAGAACTCTGGTTCCATGCCGAACATTCCAAGGAAATACATGTTTTGATTAAAGATAACCTTAACCCTAGCGACGAAATTAAAACGGATGCTGCGGTGCCAGCTTACTTTCAAAGAGCTCGCCTTTCCAATCTTGTCAAGTTGATATGATTGAAGCTAAAAGCTCAACAAACCTTGGGCTAAAACTGGTTTTGTCACTTATGGGGACAAAAAGCCGTTCGCGCGTAACCGCCTAATAAATAAGATAAAGCGATAAGAGGTAATTTTACTTTTTCAATTTATTTCAGGCATTATCTATTTGGTTAAAATTATTGCTACCAAACCTTTAGATCATATTATCAGCTGTCTTAAAAGCTTTTTCTAATCATAACACTCTCTAGTCACTGTTTTCAAAATCTAAGTTCTCTTAAGTCCACTTCGTCTGGGCCTTTTCTCAAAAACGAGGAACATTATAAGCTATAGTAATGATTAATTCTTATTCAGCTACTTATTAATTTGTTGCTTTTGGTAAAATAATATTATAATAAAAGATATTATTAAAGGTTGGAATTATGTCACATCAAATAAAAATACAACACAGAATCCAAGAAGAAGCTTGAAGAATGGCATGGTTCAGTAGCTTCAAAATCGCCATGTAAATTGATTGCCGTGCCGCAGAACCATCGGAACAGGGCTTTTTAAGGCAGGCGTTCCATTTCATTAACCGGACCTTCCCATCATCATCATTTATCTCTGAGACTTTTCGTAACTTTTGGATGGTACGTGCGATGGGTGAAATGCTTTACCACGATCTGATCAGCATCTTTTATCAATTTGTTACAAATACATTGGTAAGAATGGAGTTATTTCGCAGGTTGGTCCTATTGGGTATCTGTCATTTCTTAGAGATGGCGGAAATCACAGTATCCTTAAATATATTCAGTACTGGTTTCCATCTTAGGCTCTTGGATGGTCAGGTGTTTGTAATATTAGGATCTATTAATTTGGTGCTGTTCGTGTTTTGGCGGCAATTCTGGTTTATATAGTTAAAATCATTGCATTTGTGGTTACAGCAGCTATCTTCATGGCTGACTGGTTTTAAAACAGGTCAGGATGGTCAGATCTTCTTAATATTTCCGGGGATTTGAAATGTTTCCCAATGGTTGGTTGTTTCTTGTCTTTCAAATGGGTCTTCTTTTACCTTGTGGGCTGAATTTGTTGGAAGATTACATGCTCAGACAAAATCCCAAAGGTTTACCGGCTTCTCAAAGTTAATGCAGGTACTGATTTTATGTCGTTACTGTACTGTGGCCATTTTTGACTTATTGCCATCAGTCCATCACATTATATGGTCTTCATTGCATTCGTGGCTACCTCGTCAACTTTATTTCGCTGCAGCGTCATATCTAAACAAACTCCTGCTAAACTGATGTCACCTTTATCAATTAGCTAATGAGCACTAATCAATTTGCCAAAACGCTTCAAAATCAGACACTTTTCAAAAACTGGTGTCCCGTGGCCAGCCTTTTCTCAGCTATTGATGACCTGCTGTTTATCAATGTACTTACCTGGAATAAAACTTTTGCTTTGATTACTGCGTCTTCTTCGGTATTTTCTTTATATTTGACTCTGCTGGCTCTGCAATCATGAAATCAGAATGATTTTATGGCAGGTGGCCTTTAATGCCTCATTACAAAATTTAAATCCTATCACATTGCACGATACTTTGTTTTTATAACTTTGTTTTGAGACTCAACCTATATCAGACATTGGAGCAACTATTTGGATTGCCTTTGGTTTCTAGTAAGTTTAAATTTAAAAACAATGGAATCAACTGGTCAGAAGTCAAAAAATTAAGGTTTATAAGTCCTTGACTCTTTTGAGATACTCATCCAGTTCTATTCTGCCTTGTCAATATACTTTGAATGCTTTGGCGTTAAATTGCTTAAAGAGATATTGCCGATCTTCGAACAGGGGAAACGGTGGTCAGCGGTCAGCAGCACCCGCTAACCTGCCCTTCCCTGAAATAACATAGTCCATAACGCAAAGTATGATCATCAGAATAAAACAAATGATAGCAGCCACACTGGCCTGCGAAAATTTCAGGCGTCCAAATACCAACAATAGTACAACGGCTCTGTTCTGGCTGGTGACTGCCACTTCCTGCAAATTTCTCATCAGGGGTCAGACGGAATCATACGTACATGCATTTTGTAAAGGTTCAATAATTTTAATCAAGCAATTCTCCCCACTCATAAGTAAGACTCAATACGTTCACAATTCTTTATATCATTTCAAAACGCTATACAAATAACCTCTGCTTCATGATGAATGACAGCTGCGCGAAAACACTTTCATATCCTCAGGCACTTCAGCAACTACGGTTTATCGCAGATCCTTTAGCCTGATAGCTTTACCATCACTAGGACAATTAATTCACCATCGTAGATCATTCTTTCGTCCATTCGCTTAGCTCTGCCCCACAGTTAAAGAACCATCAGAGACCTGCCGCCGGCGCTCCTAGGTATTATATTGAAACTGTTGTTATTTCAGACTCTTTTATTCTGTGTTTCCATTTTATATATTGAACATCAGTGGATATTTGACGATCAAACTTTGTTATCAGCAGTTAAATCTTTGATTCTTCTTATTGATGTTGTCTGACATAAATAGTTGGTTACCTTCATTTAATAGTGTCATCTTCATCAATATCAATATAGTTAATATCTCTATTAATCATATATTAAATAATATATATTATTATGTGTGCTGGTGGTGGATCTCAGGCAATGTATAACAGTCTCTCAGTGGCTATTTGGATCTGTGGATCGTATTAATGATTCTATTATAATTAATATATCTTGATCAGTTAATATAATAATCTGGGTTCATCAGTGCAGTTTTATTATAATAATATATGGTTGCCGTCAGTGGATAAATCATCAGTGATTCAGTGGTGGTGTTGAGCTAAGGAGGTCGATTCGTTCTTTGATAATCCTGTTGCAACCATAAGATACCTTCGTTTGATGTTTCTGTATGAGCGAAAGAGTTAATTGTATTTTCATCTCATGGAAATCAGGATTCATACCGTCTAACTGTCAAAATAGTGATCGCTCTTTTAGTATTCTCTTTCCTTGATCATGAGAGTGTTGCCCAGCTCTTCAAAACAGTTGTTTCCATCAAATTCAATTTCTACCTGCCTTTTTCGAGGAAATTCAATGCTGTTTCAAAGCTTTTCCTGCTAGCATAGTGCGTCGACCCTCTCATAAGTAGAAACACCCGTCTCTTCTAAAATCGCACGCTATCCAGTGAGCATAATGCTGATGTGGCTGCTTGAAAATCTGATAAATTCCTATTTCAATCTCCTGCTAAACCAGCATGACCAAGGGCACTTGGCTAATTTGGCTAGCTGCTAACAATTTTTCTCATGGCAACTTCTGTTAATCCTACCTGGGTACTGCTGTCAAAGTCTGGCCTCTTAACTAGCAATGCTGCTCGGAACAATCGGGGACAGATCAGGCCTGATAACATCTAAATACATAAAAAGCTCATCAATGACGTCATCCTCGTTAGCATTTGAGCCAGATTGATATTAACCTCAGGAAAATTCGCCCCGCGTAATTGCAAAAGATCTACTGCGAAACGTAGGATATAAAGCCAATGGATTGCAAATAATCCGCTAAAAGCTAAAAGTGTTTGATCGTCATCTTCTGTCGGTGCTTGTTCAAAATATTTTTGGAAGCGTTTCTAAATCTTGATTTTGAATAGCTGTCAACATTTTTCACTATTTACCTTTCTAATATCCTCCTCTTCTCATCCTTACAGCACACTAATGAAACACCATTCAAAAACTTTCTTTGACGACAACCTTAATTGATGCAGAAATTCCAAAAACTCCCCAAACTCGTGCATTGAGCCTGCTGTCAATAAAATAAACATAATGGTAGGATGAATACTAAGTTTGCTGCCAAGAACAGGAGAGACCGAGCGCCCTAATGGTTTGTTCTAATATAAGCGCCTGCCACCACCACGGTCCAGGTCAACGAGAGTAAATAAAAATCCGTATCGTTTGCTAAAAGCTCTAGATAAAGGAATCATATTTGAAAATCCACTATAATCCTAAAGGTCCTGCATAGCACCAAACTAATAATCAGGAACATAATGGAGAAAGCATAAAACCAACAATAATCGCTAACAGTCACTTGATCTTTGAACTAACAGCCAGCTGCCGATTAACATCTCCCAGAAATGATGGATGGGCTGACGCATTTGGTGAGGCAAATAAGATACAGCTTCTTTGCATCTTACTCGCTATCGTAAAAGATACGTGAAAGAGAAATTATACTACATAACACTGCAATTAGCGATGCAAAATTTCCAGCCCAGAGTCCTGCTCCTTTGAAAAAGTTTCCGCATAATCACACAGCTACGACAAATATTACTGTATCTTCATTTGCGGTCGAAAACTGGCCAGCAAATCGTTCCTCAACACTTGGAAACCTGAAGCATCTACCTGGACCTGACATAACTTGGTAAGTATTTAATAAAAGAGGGATGTGGTTGCTCATTACGCCATGGAAAAATTAGCTATACTACCCCAAACAAAGCCCTACTATGATAGTAAAAGACAATTGTAATAGCCATCACACGGCTTTAGTTCCCTGTCTTTCAAATGCACAATCAGGCTTTTAAAGAAGTAAAGTAGGCTGAAATTACCAAAGGTAACATATATAACAATAAAGAAAGAAGAGGTTTAAAAAGTAGAACTAATCTTTGGTAAAACAAGAATATCCGAAAAGACTACAAAACCAATAAGATGCATTTACGGTTTTGTTATCCAAGAACCATTTTACTGAAAAGATTAAAATTTTTCACTTTTTATTCACAAAACCTCCATATTTGATCGGTTTGCTTCCAAATCAATACGTCTGATCTCTATCAATCAAGCAACTCTAGTTTTTCGTATCATGTGTTTATCAACCAGCTTTGCTCTTGATAAACAAATTTGGCAGAGAAAAAGGCATCTTCAGATCCATTTAAAAATTTCATAGTCGCCTTCCCATGTTGGCTTAGTTAAAACCCTGATTATAAAGGTACCCATTCCAACGTTCCTTCACGACTGTCTTTATCAGAAATCAACTGACCTCAAAATCTCTTACCTTAAACATATAGTATACCAATCGTGACCCGGTGTGAGAAATCTGGAAAAATGGCACTTCAAAAGTCCATTTGTTTGACAATTCGTGAGACTCTCAAAAATTTCAGTCTGGCACATTCATCAGGACTCGTCTCCTTTTTCTAATTTTCCACCCCACTAATCCATTTGCCTTCATAGAACATCATTCGGTTTTTATTACGATGCATCAATAAAGCTCGCGCCATTATCAATATAACAAATTGTTGCTAATTTTGTCATTTACCATCTTCCCTTTTAATCTTTTTCTTATTATATCATGCCCTAAAGCCTCTTGTCTGAGAAGTCTTTTCAATTTTTCCCTCGCTCTTCCATTTTAAGGATCAGTAAAAGTATCCTATGTTTCTACCACTCACGCATGGTTGCTTGAGATTGACATGGGCTGACGTTCCTATAGGATGAATAGCCGATAAGAACCGCTAATAGATCACCGCATCAATCTAAATCTAGAAAATCAAAGAGGCAGGACTTTTGGTCCAGCCTCTTATTTATCTTTTATTCAGTATGTGTTTTTGCATAGTTGGCTTTGACTGCTGCTTATTTCACAATTTCTGACTCAGTATACCATTTAATGGTATCTTCCAAGCCTTCTTCAGATTAGTGAGTATGGGTTTCAGCTAAGCTCCTCACGCAGCTTTGTCGAATCAATGGCATAGCGAAGACTGACCCGCAGGTCTGTTGCATGGTCGTATGCATTTTTGGCTGACTCATTTTCAGGGATGAAAGTTCGAGCACTTCTTTGTTCTTTCTTTTCACCATCAGCACCGATGAGATAAGTTTCGCCGATGCGGCCTTTGGTGAGTGCCCAAACTCCTGTTGAATGGTCATTGGGTGAATCCAGTCACGTACGTACACCTTCACCATAGAGTTTGGTTTGATACCTGACAGGGATGTTAGTAATTTGGCGCGAGAATAATTTTTCTGTGTTGATGGTAGTCCATAGTTGCTTGAACAGTTGGAAATGGCTGCTTTCACACCAAAAGATCGCACTAAGCCGTGACAATCAAGTCAGAGGCTGCCTGGTTGATGAATAAGGCGATGATGGATTGTATTTCTCGTTTCAGCTGTGAATTTTTCACCCGGACCTTCACCGTGGCCCGGCAGATCACGTAGCGGAAGATCACCGTAAACTTATCAGTTGAGACGTGGTGAAACGGATGTCGTATTGTTGCGCAGCTTCAACAAGGTATAAGTTCAACAAAGTTTGCAGTGTAAATAAATGGTGATGGATCTTTTGGTGAATTGTCATTGTGGCTTTCAGCTGCATAGTGGACAATAGCATCCGCTTTGGCAGTCAATTTATCTACCAATTCGCTTGTCTGCGTCTCAACAAACCAACTCTACACGGTCGCCAAGAATTTTCTTCAAGGTTAGCACGGTTACCAGCGTAAGTGAGTTTGTCAAGAACAGTCGCATGGACATCTGCGATGGTGTAAAGCAGTGTGACGGAAAGTTTGAACCGATGAAACCAGCGCCACCGGTAACGATAATGCTTTTTACATTCTGTCATATATTAAGATACAAGGGCGATTCAGTTTACGCAAAATTTCCGTAGAAAAATGAAATCTGGACAAAGACTCGCGTCTAGGAAAGATTATCTTTTCATAGAAATTAGCTCTCGTAGTTCAATTTAGAAAGATAACCGAACACTCCTTTCTACTTATGTTTCTTTTTCATCAGAATGACGACACATAGCTCTGACTCGCTATCGCTCGCTCAATTTTGATGACGTAAAGCTCGCCTGTATTTCTCTAGTACTTTTTTCAAGTAATCAATTTTTGCAAGTCTTTGCGATTGATTTTGCTGCCTCGATAAGAGTCCTTATTAATCTCTCTGTTCTTCTAATTCTTCTAAGGCAAGGCCTGCAAAACTAGGCAGGAATGGAGTCACGAATTCTACAGAAAGACCGTTTTTCTAAAATTCATACTATGGCGGTCAACTCAACTCGTTCGGTAAATCTGTTCTCATCAGGCACCTCCCAACCACGAGGGTTACTGGGTACATGAATATCTACAACACGCGCCTGCCATAATCTGCCTGTCCGATCTTCCAGACCAACAGTACCCATTAAGCAGCGATGTAGTTCATCATCAGTTGAGCTCTTTGCGCAATCTCTAAGAAGATTTCAAACATCACAAAATCTTCTGCTTACATGGTTTAACATCTTTGAGCAACGTGGTGGTTTTATCGCTTCAGAGACTTGCGCTTCTTCCAGATTTTCCCCATTCAGTCCTAATGTTGAATCAGCATAGTTGACGAAAGCGTATTTTGGCTTTGGCAAGCGCTGAGTAATCATTAGCTGAGATAACTGTAAGAAACCTTGTCAGATAAGACTTGAAACCATTAGCCACACTGCGGGAACAAAGATACCCTGTGAGCATCAATAACCGCTTGGTAAACAGCCAAAACTATCGCTTCACGCAGATCAACCCAGAACCGAGAACCTTTCCTCGTCCGCTACTAAATGTATGTATCCCATGGTTCTGCATGCAGACCGCATGAAAACATACGGGAAAAGCTAACATTATTTTGGTGCCTTTGCTTTACAGAAGCTTTTCTGGAAAACCTAGTGTCACCATTTTTCCTTTGAAAGATTTTCTTCTAAACCAACCGCGGTCATCGCCGTGGACTGAATATCAAATTAATCATTCCAGGATAGCATCAATCTGCATGCCGCTAATTCCTTGCCATTGTTTCTGTCAGTGATGAAGCTTCTCCAATCAAACGGAGCAGCAGTACTGCCGTATTCATTTTCTTCATACTGTGCCAATTCACTGTACTCGTCCGCTGATATAGCCCGCACGATAAGCAATTTCTTCAAGATTAGCGACTTGTACCTGGACGCATGCTACGGTTTCAATGTATTTGCGCAGCTTCTGAGAACTTTCATCGTACCTGTATCTGTAGCTAGCAAAACCACGTTCCTAGCTCTAGCTGATAAGTCTCCTCGGTCAAGATAGGCTTTATTAACATCTGTAATTTCAAGTTCTCCTGGGACGCTTTAATATTTTCAGCAATATCAACAACACTATTGTCGTAAAAATAAAAGACCGTAACTGCATAGTGTGATTTAGGGTGTGGCTTTTCCTCAATGGAAATAGCATTTCTGTCATCAAATTCAACAACGCCATAAAGCGTTCTGGATCTTTAACTTGATAGCCAAAGACAGCTGCACCGCTTTTCTTTAGCGGCTTTTGCAGCATTCGACTCAAGACCCGGACCGTAATATAATATTATCTCCCAAAATGAGAGCAACACGATCATCACCGATAAATTCTTCTCCAATGATGCAAGCTTGTGCCAAACCATCTGAACTCGGTTGCTCAACGCTAAGAGAGCTTAACGTCGAATTCGGAACCATCCTGAGCAACTCTTTTAAAACAGGTAAATCTTGAGGCGTGAGAACCCGTCAAAATCATTTACTCCGCCAGCATCAGGGTTGAAAGCGGATAATAAATCATTGGTTTATCGTAAACCGGCATGAGTTGTTTTTGAAGCAGCGCGAGTCAATGGGTATCAAGCGTCCCAGAGCCGCCCACAAGAATAATTTCCTTCATTCTAGGTCTCCTCTTTATATTTATAATCACTTTCATTTTATCATTTTTGTTAACGGTGTCACTAGCTATGCCTTAACGATATATTTATCAGGACTGTAATCACTGGCCTGTATGTCTCAATTCTTTATCCAAGAGCATCTTTTTACTAGTTGATTGCCAATCAAAGGACCTGTTGTTAAACCAGAGGATCCTAGACCGCTGGCTGCATAAACATTGGCTAAGCCAGTTCATCGCCAGGCGAAAAGGGCAAAATCACGGGTATAGGCTCGTGTTCCTACTCGCTCATTTTTGAAGTGGCTCTTTTAATTTTGGAAAATAAGTTTGCGCTTCCTTTTCCATTTTATCCAAAACACTGTTATCGATTTGCAGATCAAACCCTTGATCATTTTCATGACTGGCCCCAACACTCACTTTTCCATGAGCAAAAGGAATGATATCAACTTCTACCTCAGGCATAATAACTGAAATTTCTCTATCTTCTGCTATTAAAAAGTAATCACGTAATTGCCCTTTTTGTGGCCTAATGTCAATCTTTTATAACCGAGTGGTTCTAATATTTGCGGTAACCAGCACCGCAAGCAAGTAATACTGCTGTATATTTTTGCGCATTAACCTATGGTTGCCATCTGATAACACTTGAAGTCCTACTTTCTTGTTAACCATTTTCGCATGACTGGCGTTTAAAAGTGCTTCTGTTAAACTGGCACCTTCAGCACGAGCAGCACCAGAAGCATAAATACACCTATCAAAACCGACAAGATCTGCTAATGAGACCTGTAAGGTCTGCTCGTTTTTGAATTTCTAAATGGCCGATGAGAGGAGACTGACTTTTTGCGTTTTTTGACCTATCTCAAAAAGCTCATCTAAAGCTTGCTGCTATAGAGAAAAGCACCAGATTGTCTCATAAAGTCAACCTTACAAAGCATCCTTTTTAAATCGACAAGGTTTGATAAAAATCTGCTCCCAAACGCGCCAAACGATACCATGCTTTATGACGCGTTTGAAGCCAAAGGGCACATGATGCCCTACTGCCGCTTTCGTTGCCTGTCCGAACTGTCATCAAAGACCGTTACAGCAATATCTTTTCTTTAGATAAGCAATAAGCAGCTGTTGCACCCATCGATACCTGCTCCAATAATAGCAACTTTTTCATAAAAGTTTCTTTTTCTATTAACAATTATAAATGATAAAACGGATTGAGTAGTTAACCCTGCTTTCTAAAAATAGTGATGTCCCAGTTTTCTTGACAGGACCATGTTTGGAAATTTTTCAGCGATTTCCTAACAAACGAACTTCAATATGATGGCGGATCCAAAAGCCAAGAGACCATTGGTTAACATTTCTGAGCAGTATGGTAATAAATATCACCGTGATATAAACTTGAGCTCCTTTTGAGTTAGAGCTTCTTGATAAAAACTCTGACCACTGCCTGCCACAAAATGGCAACTCTGAGAAATTAAAGTTATTCTCACCATAAGACACCAAACGAGACGCTATCCAAATTAAAATTTTCTTAACCTTTTTGCCAAATCTTCAAAAGAGGGAGAAATATCCAACACGCCCTAATACCATAATCATCTTTACTTGGACTCAAAAATTCTTCTGTTCTTGATATCAACAAATCACAAAACCAATCATTGAGCCATCAGGAACAATATCAATATTTGTATGGCTGACATAAACAGCAATATCATGCTTAATGAGATTAAAATAAATATGATTTTGAGCAGTCTCAACTAAATTCTTCAAAGGACGAAAGATAGGAGCATGCTTTGACAATCAATAAATCTACACCTTTTTCAATCGCTTCCGGCTACAGTTGTTTCCCGAACATCCAGAGCAATCATAAAGCCGCTTGATTTTCTTATCCAGTGTCCCAATTTGCAGACCCGATATGTCGCCTTCCAAAGACAAGTCCTGCGGACAATAAGCTTCGTAACGTTTAATGATTTGACTAGCTTTTTCACTAGAGCACCTCCTAATTTGCTCGATTTTTGTGCTAAGGAACATGTTGTCTGCTTTCCTTTTAGCAGGAACCTTGGTCAGAGCCAATTCCAATTTAGCCAATTCTTTCCGCCATCTTTCTTTAAAGATAGACGACCGTTCTTGTCGCAAAAATGGCTAAGCGCAAGTCTTTATCTGACAAAGTTATCTTCCTTTTTCAACCACTAAGATTTCATAATACTTGTGTCTATCCTTTACCATTTTTCAGTGTAATCATAAAAATCATTGGCTACTAGCCAAGAACGTAAGTCATCTTCACAATTATTAGGCTGTAAAATTAATTGTTTAACAGAATTTAACTTATCGCTACCAGCTGCTAATTATCGGCAATCAAACGACCGCCCATACACAAATGGTAATGAATCAATATCATCATTATCGATGCAGAGCCGCCAAACCATCAGCTAAACGAACAGCAATTTGGCCTGACAATCTGATTCACTGACGTAGCCACAGCAGATTCATAGGGACCCTTGATAATTTCACCAGCAACAGCAAAGTCAATCAGCCCTTGCTCAAAGTGAGTAAATGGGCAAAATCAGCATGATCACTGCCAACATCAAAGAAAGCCTGCACCTTTTCGGCACAAAGCTTGCTACTTCCTGTAAACGATGAGAAGAGCACTCTCTTCTTATCTGGCATCAGAATCACTCCATAAATTCATAGCAGACAAAAATCGTCTGAAACGAGTTACATTAGCTGGATTGGCTTGTTCTCGCTCCTTGCGTCTTTCTTCAACCTAGCGTAATGTACCTAATCCCCTTCCGACGCCAATTTTCGCAAGATGGCTTGAATATAATTCCAATTGGTCTCTACCATTAAAAAGCAGCTTCACGTAAGGCTGCTCGAACAAGATCAGGATCTGTCTTATCATCTGAAACCGTCTTTTGCAGATCTTCTAACTCTAGGACTCAGCATACGTCCTAATTCACGCTCAAAATCTTCAACCAAATCCTTCAAGGCATTACTTATACCTTTAGAAGATGAGACAGTTGTCTCATCAGCTGCAATTAACAAATCATCCAGATCAATGCCAGTAGCATCAACATGAACTCGCTTTCTCGTCCAATCCAATCGTCTTCGTGTCTAGCAACTCTTGACTAATCAGATTGGACACTGAGCGATTAACTTCTGGGACAGTCTTGCCAATAGCTGTGGCTATCTGACTCATGCAATGTCTTCCATCTTTTGTGGTGTTTTTGAAAGCAGAAAAATTGCCAAACCAGAAAAATCATCCGCATTACTAAAAATATCTTTGTAATGAAAAAGCAAAAGCACTTGGTAGAATCAAATTCCCTGATTTATAATGTTGCAAAAACTCATAAGACCTCCTTACAGATAGCCGTAAAAATGATATATCCTTTTCCAACTCTTCCAAGCGATAAAGGGGTTTCTTGATAAACAGCGTAATTAATCCAATTGCTAAAAAGTCGCTGCTAGCGAGATTCCAACGCATAATAGGATGAGTTGTCACATCATCATCTTGATAATAATTTTTCCGGAATTTTAGGATTCTTACCAGCACTGAGGATCGCGTTTGTATTCATTGTCCAAGGTTTCTCGGTCATATTCTAAATGACCAAAGACTCGTAAACCTCTCGCATATCACGACTGGCCAAAAATAGACAGACCAACTTTTTCACCGCTAGCAAGGATTTCTAGATTGGTTTTGTTGTTAACATCTTTTAGCAATACTCAGTGTAGCGTCGAATGAGGTGAGGAAACAATCATCAAAACCACGCATCAAAGGACTTAGCTGTTCATTTTACTTTCTGCAAATAAATGCCTGATAATTTATCTGTCATCTGAACCTTGTCAACACTATAACGATAATATAACCCTAGCTTGTGCTCCCCAACAAAGATGCAAAGTAGAGTAAACATGAGTCTTAGACCATTGAAAAACCTGACAGAGTTCCTCCCAATAATCAACTTTCCAAAGGGCATGATCTCCAACTGGTGCACCTGTGATAATCAAGCCATCATAATAATTGTCTTTGATATCCTTAAAAGTTTTATAAAAGGTCTTCATATGTTCAGCCTCGAGTGGTTTTTGAATGATGACTCGTCATGTAGAGAAAGTCAACACTCAGCTGTAGGGGCGTATTAGCCAACAGGCGCAGTGGTGCGTTTCTGTTGCTACCTTTTGTTGGCATTAAATTAGAATCAAGATACTCATGGGCCCGAATATCCTGATGAATTGCCTTTTATCATCCATAACGAAGATATTTTCTCCGACTTCAAAATATCCACAGCTGGTAATTTTTATCAAGAGTAATTGGCAGAAAATATCTCCACTTCATAATGTCTATTTATTATTATAAAACAGGAGATATAGTTATCAAATATATATTTTCTCTAGTTAGATATAGGTTCCAACTATATTAGCCAGGGAAATTCATCAAAACCTTTAGATCATAACCTTCAATAGCCTGACGTCCATTGAGCCCATCTAACTCGATTAAGAAAGCACAGCCTGCAACAATACCGCCTAACCTTTCAATCATTTCAATGGTTGCCTATCTGTGCCACCAGTTGCTAAAAGATCGTCACAATAAGAACCCTCTGACCGGGCTTAATGGCATCTGCATGCATGGTTAAGGTATCAATACCATATTCTTTTTCATAATGAGCTTCAATAACTTCACGCGGCAGTTTCCCCGGTTTGCGGACAGGAGCAAAGCCAACACTCAATTCATAGGCGACCGGACAGCCAACAATAAAACCACGCTTCAGGTCCAACAATCATGTCAATTTTTATCTGTCGCATATTGGACAATCTCACGAATAGCAGTAGCTATAAGCATTGCCGTTAGCCATCAAAGGACCGATATCACGAAAAGTGACGCCTTTTGTGGATAATCCTCAATTGTTGCAATGTAATTTTTAAATCCATTTGTTTACTTTCTAGGGCAATCTCGTCAAAAATCATTTATGCTTTATTATAGCATGAAATTCTTTTTCAAAATCTTTAATCTTAAATACAAAAAGGGCTAAGCAGCCTTCATTTAGTAAATTGTCTAATTGTGCTGACACTTTTCTTTGATGTGCTTTTCAACTTTTTAATGACCAATCATAATGACTCGATGTGGCACTGACAAAAATAAGCTCCTCAAGTTGTTTCTCCAACCCAATCGAAAATTCCTACGAACAAATCTTCATTTGAAAATTGCTGAGCTAAAAAGCAAATAGTTTTCTGAGAATTTTCCAACAGTATCTTAGCTTTTTCCAAAGAAGTTTTCTAATGTTTTTCCAAAAATTCAATATTCATTTGTCCATAATCTCGCCAATTATGAGGTTTTTGTAAAAGATGCCCTTTTCCTTTTTGATTTTTAAGCAATCCAGTTTAAAAGGACATTGCCATTCGTATAAAATGAATGAGAACATCGTGAAGATTTTATCACGCTTCCAACGTGCCTCTTTCTTTTTCTCATCTTCTGAAAAATCAAAAACTGCTGTTAATTCTACTCGCTTAGAGATGATATCAAAGCGTTCAATGCCTGATAGTCATCCTTGGCCGCATTGAGTAAATCAGTTTTTATTGTCGGTCTAGCTTATCATTTTTCCTCCACCTGATAGCGTAAAATAGTTTTGAGCTTGCTTTTTCTGTTCTTTACGCATTGCTGAGGTAGATTTCCCTGTAGAATGTCAGACGAACGTTTTTAAACCATGTTCTTTGGGCAAAAGCGTCCATCTTAGCAAAGGACTGCTGGTTCATCATCATAAGATCCGATAGAAGAACCTGAATACATTTTCCATCTTTAATACTTTCAAAAAGAAATAGATTCTGTAAAAAGAATTTGGTTTTTGATCTCGACCCTATCTAAAGCTTGGTCAACAAGTTCTTTAGTGATAACTCAGGCTGACGAATCATAATCGTATAGGGAGAGTTTATCTTTTTCCAAAGTATCTCCTTAACATCTTCTGCTTGCTATGAGAGACCTTCCAAAGGATAGACTGCAAAATCAGTAACTGCCTGATCATCCTGCTCAGTCTTCATTGCTTGTTTATAGCTATTTTTAATGCCATAAGCTAAAGCATAAAGAGCAGATACTCGATTAGAGAAATCTTGATCATTAGGTTTCCTTTTCCTTTGATGGTAATAAACTGTTGTTCTTTCTACTTCAAGAAAAATGGGTTTTTGCTTTGACACCGTATAACTCTTTTTCAAATTTACGCCATCTCATGTTTCAGCTATTATTCTCCTCTTTTATACCAAGAAAGTATTAGACTTGTTTGAAAACGAATCTATTTTTACTTTGTTGCTGTTTAGTGTGAGTCCGATTATAGATGCGCATCTGTCTTTCAGGACTGAACCGTTTTGTCATAGTTAAGAATTCTAAAGTGATTGGTTCTTAACTCATGAAAACATAAATGTTTTTGTGATTTCATAGATCACCCCCATTTACAAGTTCGAGTATAACATAGCAAACTGGACAGCTAATGTCGGGTTTATAAATTGTTATTTTCTTCAATTTTTTCTGAATGGCTTGACGTAAAGTCTCAGGTTGTAAGACTTCAGACCTTCTCCAAAACGATAAAAGGTAACTTTCCAAAACATCATTATCAGGAAGATCAATTTCTGCATATAAAGAACCCTCCTGATCCGCAGTGACATCTGGAAATTCATCATAAAACGCGAAAGGCTAACTGAGGAGCAATTTAAGAGATAGATGTACCGTCAGTCATAATCAAAATCCGTTTTTAATCAGTATTTCTGAAAAATCATCTTCAAAACAGTCGCTTGAGATCTGCCACTCTTTGATTCGTGATAGTTTGAAAAGCGATAGTTCTGCCTTTAAGAGACAGTAAGCCTACAAATACAATTCCTTGCCTTTAAAAACAAGACGAACAGGTTTGACCCTCCGCTTGGTTTTGTTTGGCTAGACTACTGAAATAAAAGGAAGGAAAAAGTGCTTCTAGACAACAGCTTCTTTTTATAAGCTGAACTAATTTCTGCTGCTGATCATGATTTTGCCAAGGACTAAACTGGACCTCAATCAATTAGGATTTTTCACTTTGAACAAAGCTGACAATTTAGTCAGTAACTGTTTATCGTTTATCAATACCGTTAACGGAACCCTAAACCTTGCAGGCCATCTAAAATCTGTTCTTTTCTTCTTGTGACACATAGGACTTAGACAAAACAAATCCTCATCCAGCTGAATACCGCCATTTTTCCCTTGACTGGCATGATAGGAATACCATGCTGCCATGCTAAGAGCATCAATATCACGATAAATCGTTCTGACAGAAACTTCAAACTGTTTAGCTAAATTATTGCTGTGACCTTTTTCTTTGTCAATAACTGATAAATGATTTGAAATAATCTGCCTCTCTCATGTTTACCACCTTTTATTCTCAGGCTACTATAACATAAAGATGACGATTTATTGTCAGGTTAGAATGTTATTCTTTTAACAAAAGCCTTTCAAAAATTGAAAAAGGGCTTAGGATTAGCGATCGTTTCTAAAAATTCATATATTTCCTGAAGTTGCCCTAATGCCATTAACTCTTGGAATTTCACTAATTTTTCAAATCTTGATAAATATGACTGTCAGAAATTTCCGTTTTGAGCATCTTTATTAACTGTCATAATGCCATCATCAATGGAAACAAAGTCCATTCATCAAAAATTTGGATCATCTTGACCAGCAAAATATCTGGAATTTTTGAGAAATTGACTGAGCTCTTTTAACCTAGACGACATCAGATTCCGGAAACTGGTAAATCGTCTGTAAAGCTAGCAAATTGCTCACGTGTTCCAGATCCTGTTAAATAATATTGATGCTAATCCTATGAACAAATGACTTCAAAATCCTCTGATTTTCAAAAAGTATCTGAAAGGTCTTCTTTTTCCGGTATTTCAAATAAGACAACTGCCTTACTATCTGTTTGATCTTCTAAAAAGCGGAACTCCGTCAGCAGAGCGCTATTGCGAGCACGGATATCACAACTGAATCGCCTTCAACACGCGCATCAACTAGCATCAATTGTAGACTCATATTGCTGTTCCAACGATTAACCGATAAAGCAACAGCTAGTTCGAGATGCTGAGCTGTGTTGAAATTCTGTCACGACGAACCGTGTAAAGGTGCAAGGAGATCAAAAGACAGCTGTTCCTGAGCCACTTTTTAACTTCAAAATGAGGCTCCATTTTTGTCCCATCGTTCTAACCTGTTTGACTGTAAAATCCTTAGTATAGGTTTTTATTGTTCTACCAAAAGGAGCCAAAAGTTTCAAGCCCTTTTGCAAAGTATGCTAAACTGTCCTGGCAAGTGCAATTTTTCATCAATTACTAAAGCAGACCTTTGCGATAAATCAATCGCATGTTCTTGAATATAATCATTTTAAAACTGATAATTTTTCTAATTTATCAGCCTCAGGAGTCATACCCGCAGCCCAGCGCAGCCTCCAAAAAGCCATAAATACATCCCTATGCGCATCAGGGCATTAAAAATATTGACTGACTCTAAACACGGGCACTTCTCTTTGGCAGGGCATTTTCATTATTAAAACAATGACTGGCTGGTTTTATTTGTTCCATAATACGACCTGCACAATCCCCAGAACACCAGCATGCCAGCCTTCTTTGTAGCCAAGACCTGAACAGATTTTGTTCTCATCAACCAGAGTCATAGCTTCTTCAAAATAGCCTGTACAATGGTCTTTCGCTCTCATTTTTCATTAATCATAGCTCGCAAATAGTCTTTGCTTCTTCATCATCAAAGCCTGTCAACAATTCAACAGCAGGATTGGGATCATCCAGACGTCCCACATTAAGCTGGGGAGCAATCGAAACCAGATGGTTTCTTCATTGATATCAGCGAAAATCAACACCTGCAAGTGCTGTAGTTCTTGCAGACCGACGCGCTCTGTTTGTTTTAGGATCAAGACCGTATTTGACCATTACACGATTTTCATCGTGAGCGATACCATATCGGCAATGGTTCCAATAGCCACCAAATCCAGCATCTCTGTCGGAATGAGTTTCTACAAGGCTGCAGGCGAGTGGCAAAGCAGACACCGCACCCTGCTAAACTATTTAAAAGGATAGTGTAGCATCTGGATGTTCAGGATGAGACGACAGCATAAGCTGAAGGAAGCTCGTAGCAGACTTCCGTGGTGGTCAGTAACCATAATATCAACACCTTGTCTCTTGCGCATAAAGCACTCTGGCCAGCAATACCCATTATCCATAGTAAGAATCAGTGATATATCCCCAGTTCAATAAAAATATTTATAAACACTGAGATTGGGACCATAACCATCGGTAAAACGATTGGGAAGATGTTTCTCTACTCAGCTCCCAGCATTTTCCAAAGCTTCCTTTGCAATGGAACTTGATCATACCATCAGCATCGTAATCACAGATAAAGGGAATTCGTTCATTGGTTTTCAATAGCTCTGCGAATACTGTGACAGCCTTGTCCATATCATTTTAAAAGAAAAGGATCATGTAATTGAGACAAATCAGGTCTCAAAAACGCTTTATATCTTCACTTGTTTTACCCTCGGCTCATATAAAATTTGTGCAGCTAGGATTGAGATTTTCTAGCTGGCTCAAAAAGCCATCATCTGGCTCATTTATTTTCCAAGTTATTATTTGAAGTAATCATTTGTAGTTAAATACCTTTCTGGTTGAAAATCCGACAATTTAGGAAAGAGAATATAGGCTTTTTATGCGCCGCCTTTAGTAGAAAAGCGCATATTGAGTTCGCGTTTATCCAAAAATAGCAACTATGAGCAACATCATCAGGCTGCAAAGAGAATTCTTCAACGCTCTTAAGATAATTGCCGCTAGGATCTGCCTTATCACTCAGTGGCAATCGGTCCCGGATTAACAGTCGTGACATAAACTTCTTTGTTCGCTAATTTCTAAACGCAAAAGTATTTGAAAAACCAATCACCGCAAAACTTTGGTGGTTGAATAAATCGTTGATTTACTAGAAAGCAATCAAGCCCGCCATACTAGCAGCAACATGATAATATGCCCTGATTCGAACCCTCTGCCATCTTTTTGACCAACCAAACGAGAAAATTGATGGTTGCCAGTATTGACATCAAAACATGTCCGAATATCTCTAGAATAGTGATCAAAGTCTTTTAAATTCACTCAGCTCGCATTGTTAATAATGATGCGGTCAAATTCTTGATAAATGAGTCAACTATATCCTGCACAGCTCATCATCTTTTAATATCAATTTGAAAACAAGTTACTCTTTTCGACGATAGGCATATGTCTTCTAATTTTTCTCCTCACGCCCAATAAAACAAGTTGATCTGTCTGCGGTAAGCGTTTAATGATTTCTTTCAGCAAGCCCCTGAGGCACCTGTAATGACACTATACGTTCTTTCCATAGTTTTACTTCTTTCTAGGTCTCGACAATACGAACATCAGTAAAGATTTCTAGCATCATCTCTCACTGGCCTAATATCATGTGAAAGAAAACGAGCACCGATGTGATTAAGTAGCAATTTCTTAACAGAAGCCAGCTTTACCAGCGAGCAGCTTGCATATTAGTTGAATGCCCATGACGTCGCTCAAATTCTCTATCTCCCTTACTATAAAGTGGACTCCATGAACCAGTACATCAGCTCAGCAAGTCGAATACTGGCATCTGTTTTCGGGTATCTCCTAAAATAGTAATAATCTTGTCTCTTTTTCGGAGCCGAAACATAGTCTTTAGCAATAATTGTCGTCCCATCTCTAAAAACGACATCTGACCATTTTATTTGACCAAAAAGCGGGCCTGAAAAGGTAAACCTGCTTTGCTGAATTTCTCAGCATCCACGTCCCTTCTAAATCTTTTTGAACAAATCGATAACCAACACAAAAATCGTGTGGATCTAGCTTTTCCGCATAAACCATAAAACTTATCGGTTTCTAAAATTTTCCCTAAATGCTTAGCATCAAATTCATGAAAATGAATGTGATAAGGTAATGAGTCTCGAAGTACGGGAGGCATTACGTAACTAAATGTTTAATACCAACCGTCCATAAATATCAACATCTGTCTGTTCGTCAGTGGTGAAAAGCACGGCTGGATCAAAAATCCCGGCAAACCAAAAACATGGTCACCATGCAGGTGGGTAATAAAGATTTTTCTAATTTTACGCGGTTTATATAGTTGTTTCTAGAAATTTGACGCTGCGTTCCTTCCACCCGCAATCAAACATCCAAATTTCATTGGTTCATCTAACAGCTTTAAAACGAGGCTGGAAACATTTCGCCTTAGTTGGCTACCAGCACCCGTTCAAGAAATTGAATTTCCATACTAATACGTCTTTCTATACCGGTTAATCTTCTTTGAGTAAAGCACCGCCTGATTCTGAGCATAACTGTGCTATGTCTGCGTCCTGAGTAGGTTTAGTGCTAATTCTATAACTCTTCCTAGATTGAAACTCTTGATTTTAATCGTGCCATCTGCAGACTGGCTAATGTCGCTGAGCAAAGCTGGGTGAATTCTTTTCCAGTCGTTTCACTTTGATACTCATCAAAGTTCATTTTCATTTTAATTTGTTGATTGTCGCTAAAAATTTTATACTGGGAAATATCTGAGCTAAGTCAAATAAGAGGCTGTCCAGTACTTTCCTCACTAAGACCTGCGCTTCTTCCTTCATTTTCATAAGAAACCCACGATGTCCTGATAACGCAGCCGAACAAAAGGCTCATTCATCAAACGATGGTTTATCCGTGAACAAATGTAGGTTCCGACTCAATTCAAAATAATAATCCGTTGCACTGAGGAGATTCCTTTTGATAAAGTTCCGCAAAATAAGCATTGATAACGCTTATCGTGGTGTGATAGAGCTTAATTTTTCCTCATCTGACAAAAGGCTAACTTGTTTTGCAAGTAAACCTATCTAAGCTAGTAAAACCACCATACTTAGAGCTAACCAAGATAATTCAGATAAAACTCCTCAGCTCCATTTATCCCGAAATGCTAACCTTTGATGCAGTTCTTGCTTAACATCATAAGATCATACATGTCCAATTCATAAAGTTTATAGCTCTGACGCCATGTAATCGTCAAAAAGGAACAAAAAGAGTCTTTGATCTTTTCCAAAATAGACTGACGTGTGCTGCCGCCTCATCAGACTTAGCAGACAGGCTGATGTGAGGAAATTCGGCTGGCAATGAAATTTTCTGCCTTATCCATTTTATTGTAAACAAAGCAATCGAGGAATGCTATGTCATACCAAGTTCTTTAAAAGATCATGAACAACTTTTTCATGCTCTTCGCGATTAGGGATCACTGCATCAACAACATGAAGCCAACAAATCCACCTGTCTGGCTTTCCTCCGTTGACTTGAAAGCAGCACTGTTCGGTTGATCCTGAATAAAGCCAACGGTATCCGTCAGAGTAGCTTGAAAATGATCTGTCAAATGATTTGCTTTGGTTGTCGCATCAGTGTAGCAAACAGTTCATCAGCCTCATACCGCTTATTATCAGTCAAAAACATTCATGATGGTTGACTTGCCCGCATTGGTATAACCAATCAGCCCATTTATTTTAGCGGAATCCAAGCGCTCGCGGTCTTGTTTCCCGGATTTTTCAGCATTTTTCAGTTGCCGTTCAATATCTGCAATTTGTTTGCGAATCGAACGGCGATTCAATTCTAATTGGCTTCACCGGGACCACGGCTGCCGATACCCTCAGCCTGACGGCTGAGCATGATACCCTCGCCTCAACAAGACGCGGCAGCGTATTTAAGTTCGACTAAATGAACCTGAAGTTTGCTTCGTGACTGCGTGCCCGCATGGCAAAATATCTAAAATAAGCTGCATGATCAATAACTTTAACTCCTAGTTCTGCTTCCAAATAGTATTCTGGCGAGAAGTCAAACGATTATACAATGACGCTATCATGTCCAAGCGTCCGATCACTTTGTTTGCGATTTCTAGCAATTTTCCCGAACCAATGAAACTCTTACTGTCATAGTGGTCTGCTGGTGTATGTCTGAACGACCTCAGCTCCCTTGCAGTTTTCGCAAGACTGGCTAATTCTTCCATAGACAGATCGAAATTTTCACTATTTAGTAAAGGACACCAATAAGAATGACCCGTTCTTGTTTTTGTCTTGTTTCAATCATTCTTGTTCCTTCACTTTCAGAGAATGTCTCTTTTGTAAGCAAATATGAATATAGACTAGTTTTTATTATATCACAGCCATTAGAAAAAGTCGATAATTTTCCTGTGAAGAAATTTCATCAGCATTTAATTAATGTAAAAACAACTTAAACTATGATCAATTTCTATGATTTTAATTTTCTTAAAAATCAGCAACAGCCTGATTGATTTTTCCTTGTAGTCCGAATCATGACCTGAATAAAATGAAACAGCCATATTTGTTTAAACCAAGTCAGACTGCCGGTTTGCAAAACGTCTTGTGTTTTGGTGTATTCTTTCATCAGCCTCTTCCAAACCAATACTCACCTGCAAAATAAGGAAAGAGTTCCTTGTAGCAATTCCGCGAGTTGCTTTGCATGAGGATAATTATCATACAACCACTTTGGCTTGTTCAACAATCCTGTTGCCATCATCTTATCAACGCGAGCATTAATGCGTTCATAGATCTTGCCGATTGTCAGCTTTAAGCCAATCAATAGAACATCATAAGGACTTCCCTTGATTTTGGACACCTTACTAAGTTTGTTGAGTTCCATGAACGCATCAAACGTCGACGATTAGGTTCTGTCATGACAATGTTTCAGCTAACTGAGAAAGTTCTGTATCAGATAAGGTTTCCAATTTCTTCGATAGGCTAAAACAGCTTCATGATCAACTGGCTCCCAAATGAGACCTTCCAGAAGACTTTGTAAATAAAGCCCAGTACCACTGTACCAATAGTCAGGAAGATGTCCACGTTCGCAAGTCTGTAATTTCTTTTGTTGCTTCCTGAACAAAAATCAAAGGCGAATAATTTCTCATCTACCTCTAACATCAATCAAATGATGCGGAACTGCTGCTTGTTCGGCAGCCGTGGCCTAGCCGTACCAATATCCTAGCTTTTGATAAACCTGCTGACTGTCACCAGCAATATCACCATGAAATTGCTGGGCTAATTTAATTCGAGTAGTTGTTTTTCCGACTGTTGTTGGACCAAAACAACAATTAATTTTGTTTTTCATAGACTTTTTCCTTGAAAATATATTATTTTTAAGATAATGATATTATAACATATAAAAAGGAGACTTAGTATGGCTAAGAACATGCATTTGCTGACAATACGTAGCTTCCAT
>BNJU01000107.1_pt1 | contig 140355 bp, 189 predicted proteins | sample 8539281 | NCBI WGS metagenome assembly BNJU01 (sample SAMD00202456, study PRJDB9452) | human saliva metagenome | isolation source: human saliva | place: Japan
AAAAAGAAGCTATCCGTTGGATAGCTCCTCTTGTTATACAGCTTTATATTTTTAGGTGGTTCACCATTTTTCAGCGGCTTCTTTATCGGCGCGCCACTTTGCGTTCGAAAATATTTATGATACTCAAGTGGGATATCATTAGGGGTTGCTGTTTCATAAAAGCTGCAAGTGCCTCGACGTTGTGCTTCTTCATAGAACCAGGTTTTAAACTCTAGCATAGATAAGCGAGCTTGTAGGTGCTCAATTTCTGCTAGCACACGATCTCGTTGATTTTTAATAATAGATAATCGATCGTTGATGCGGCTATCGCCTTCAACGCAGCAGTCGATAAAATGTTTGATTTCTTTTATAGGCATACCCGTACGTTTCATACATTCGATTAATTCTAGCCAATCCATATCTTCTTCGCGGAATATACGGATACCTCCACTAGAACGTTCTACGAAGGGCAATAAGCCCTCCTTGTCGTAATAACGCAAAGCAGAAGGTGCTATATTTAGTTTTTCTTGCGATTTCGCCAACAGTATATGTCATTGAATCTCCTAATATATATGGCATTTATAGATGGATATAAAAATTGTAAATGTAAGGTGTATTGACTTAAACCTAACTTTAAGTTTTTATACTTGGTACATACTTGAAGTATAAAACTAGTTATTTTTAGTGACAATCTTTATAATCTTTATACTATTTGATGTATAGTGATTGTAGTTGAAGTAATTAGAATTTGTATTGAAAGGATTACCATGAACTTAATTGATGTAAAATCTCCAGCCGATTTAAAAGGCTTATCTATTTCTGAATTAACAGATTTGACAGCACAAGCTCGTCAAGCTCTCATGACAAAGGTTTCTGAGCACTGCGACCATTTTGGGCCACCTATGGGTGCAGCAGAAATGATTATGGCCTTGCACTATGTATTTAATTCTCCTGTAGATAAAATCGTATATGATGTATCCCATCAATCGTATGTACATAAAATGGTTACAGGACGTGCCTTAGCATTTTTAGATCACGACCATTATGATGATGTAACAGGCTATACGGACCCAACTGAAAGTGAGCATGATTTCTTTAACATTGGTCATACCTCTACATCGATCTCGTTAGCATCTGGTCTGGCTACTGCTCGAAATCTAAAGGGAGACTCTGAAAATATTATGCCATCATTGGTGATGGTTCTTTATCTGGTGGGGAAGCCTTTGAAGGTCTTGATTATGCCGCAACATTAAACAGTAATATGATTATTATCGCCAACGATAATGACCAATCCATTGCAGAAAATCATGGTGGTTTGTATCGTGGCCTTCGTGAATTGCGCGAGTCTAATGGTGAAAGCCCTAACAATATTTTTCAAGGCTCTTGGTTTAGATTATCGCTTCGTAGCAGATGGCAATGATTTGGAAACCTTGATTGATGTATTTAAGGACGTAAAAAGATATTGATCATCCAATCGTGTTACATATAGTTACGCAAAAAGGTAAGGGCTATGCTATTGCAGAGCAAAATAAAGAAGCTTTCCATTGGACAATGCCCTTTGATTTAGAAACAGGCAAACCAAAAGAGGAAGATCATGGCCCAACTTATGCTGGTACCATTGCTAATTACTTGATGGAACAAATTAAAGTAGATCCAACTGTGGTAGCTATTAATGCAGGCACACCAGGTGGCTTTGGTTTTACTCCAGAATGGCGCAAGGTGGCAGGAAAACAATACATCGACGTAGGTATTGCAGAAGAACATGCCATCGCTATGAGTTCTGGTATCGCTAAAAATGGTGGTAAACCAGTATTTAATGTATATAGTACCTTTCTACAACGTACCTATGACCAATTGGTACAAGATCTTTGTGTAAATAACAATAGTGCTGTTATTATCAATCACTATGCCTCCGTGTATGGTATGAACGATGTAACTCATTTAGGGTTCTTTGATATTCCTATGCTTACTAGCATTCCTAATTTAGTATACTTAGCACCTACTAATAATGAAGAATTGTTAGCTATGACCGAGTATGCAGTTCATCAACATGAGCATCCTGTAGCAATTCGTGTTCCTGTAGGTGAATTTACATCTACTGGTGTAGCCGATACGACTGATTACAGTATTTTAAATAAATCTGAAGTGACTCGTCGTGGTGAACGCATTGCCTTATTAGGTCTTGGTAATTTCTATCATCTAGCTAATCAAGTGGCCGATGAATTGGCTAAAGACGGTATCAATGCAACTGTAGTAAACCCTAAATTTGCATCTGGCCTTGATGAAGAACTACTAGAAGAATTGAAAGCAAATCATTCTGTAGTATTTACGTTAGAAGATGGTGTAGTTGAAGGCGGTTGAGGGCCAGCGTGTAGCTAGTTTTTATGGACCATCTAACATGCGTGTTAAGAACTATGGTATTGCTAAAGAATTTCACGATCGTTATGATGCAACTGAATTGTTACGAGAAAATGGCGTTTCTTTAGAACAAATTGTGACTGATGCAAAACAAGTTTTATCTGTTTAGTTTGATAAAATATTAAATAAATAATTCTTGTAAATACAGTAGAAATCTGGAATTGGCAGATTTCTACTGTGTTATTTCCCTATTTGTTCAATTTCATTCTATAATTAAGTGTGGTTTATAAATATATAATTTTTATAGATAAATATATATAATTTATTAAAAGATTATAGATTTTTCGAATAGGACTATAAAAATTAGATGAAGTATTATATAATAATATCTACAGTATGTATTACAGTAGAACAGTAAAAATAAATCCATTGATAATATACGCTACTATTGCAGTATTATACAATTAGTATTAATGATAAGGAGATTGTAAGACTTTGAAAAAGAGTATTAACCTTAACATTAGCCGTGGCCATCGTTGCCGGTGGCTATATGTTTTGAGGCTAATGGGGCGGAGAACAACCTTCTAAACAGGCACCATCTATATCTGAGATAAATATATATACGCCAAAAGAGCTTAATGCACGTCAGAAAGACTTGGTTGAAATCGGCCGCTATACTGCGTCTGGTGATCAAGGTGCATTAAAGAGTGTAATTGCATCTGCTATTGAGCGAGGCACGTTGACGCCGCAAGAGGTGAGTATTGCCATTCGTCAGCTTTTACTCTGCTGCTGGGCTTGAAACAAATGAATGCTTGCTTTAGCTACATTTGATCAATTACGTGATGAACGCCCTGAGTTTGGCGATGAGTACGAAAAATTGGTTCCAAAGCAAACAGGACTTAGTGCTTTATTGGGGAATGGCACTAATGGGGCACCTTTAACAAAGCCGAAAGCTGAGGAAACAAAAGAGGGGGTTCAATATAATACGTTCCGTATGAAAAAACCAAAACCTCAAAATCGTAATCGTTCACGTTTAGGTAAATTGGACCGTGAATTGGTCGCTGCGGCAGCACTAGGTACTCGAGTTGGTAAAAATAATCTTTTCACTGCAGCTGAAAAGAGTTTATCTGAACTTGGCCTAAGTCAATATCAAATTGAAAAACTTAGAGCTATGATTTTCCAATAAAATGTAGACCTACTTCTTTCGGAAGTAGGTCTTTTCTTATGGCTTTTACGTTCACAGTTCCATTGATTAGGGTTAAATCCATAGAATGTAATTGACGTTTAAGGTCCCCTTTTCTATAATTAATAAGATAGGTATATGACCTATAATAATAAATATAAACAAATATAAATATATTATTAAAAATAGATGTAAGGAGAAAGTATGCGCTTCGTAGAAAAACCATGGATTGATGAAGCTATCCACGAATATGACTCTCATATCATTTTGTCTGGCCAAGAAGAGCACAAAGGCAAATGGCGTGAATTATTTGAGCATCCTGAGTACCCATTATATATGGAACTAGGGACGGGAAAGGTCGCTTTATTGCGGGGATGTCTGAAGCGTATCCAAATGCTAACTTCGTAGGTTTTGAAGTACAAATGGGTGTTATCTATTATGCAGCACAAAAAATCTTTGAAGGAGAGCGAAACAATGCAAAGGTCTCTCTATTTGATATTGCAGGTATCGAAGAGATAGTGGCACCTGGAGAAGTTGATCGTTTCTATATTAACTTCTGTGATCCTTGGCCTAAGGCTAAACATGCAAAACGCCGCCTTACATATCACACATTCCTCGATCGTTATGCCCGCCTTTTGAAAGATGGTGGAGAAGTTCACTTTAAGACAGATAATGAAGGGTTGTTCATGTTCTCTCTTGAAGAGTTTAAAGCGTGTGGTTGGGAGCTTAAAAATGTAACGTATGATTTACATAGCACAGACCTTCCAAATGTAAAAACTGAGTATGAAGAGAAATTTAGTAAAAAGGACAACCTATTTTTCGCTTAGAAGCAATTAAGCCAAAAGTTCAAAAGGAGGCTTAACATGCAAACACCGAATAAGGGGGATAGTCGGTGGGGCTCACTCTTTAAAAATGATTTACAAGGTATGCTCTTACCTATTCTTCTCATTACAATTATAGGCAGTGTAAATATCTTTAGTGCTACGTATATCAGCTCTATCTATGAAAATACGGGATTATTAGGATACTTTTTAAAACATATGACATTCTTATTTTTGTCTATGGCGGCAGGTGTTATATTGTATCGTTACGATTACCGTCAGTTACAGAAGCCTCACATGTTGCAAAGAATTATGATTGCTACACTAATTGGGATGATCTTGGTTCTTGTGATTGGTGCAGTCATTAATGGTGCACGTCGTTGGATTGTTATTGGGCCTGTATCGATTCAACCTTCAGAATTTGCGAAATTGGCTGCCTTGATATGGACGTCGGCTAAATTGAGCACCATGCGGAAATGGGGAAAACCAAAGCATACTAACCCTCTCGTTAATTTACAAGGTTATTTTAGTGAACGTATAAGTTATATGTTGCCAATGTTAATATGACTAATTATATTTGCAGGCTTAACAATCTTGCAACCAGATATGGGCACGACCGTATTGATTTTTGGCTTTTCCTTTGTTCTCATTTACTTAGCGGGCTTTTGATGGAAAATTCTTTGGCGGAGCTTTTGTGATAGCTGGATTTCTTGGCTTTATTGCAGCTCGTATGTCGCCATATCGCTGGGAACGTATTCAATCTTGGTTTGATCCTTGGCCTCATGCGCAGGATATGGGGTATCAAACAGTTCAAGGGCTGTTGGCCGTAGGTTCTGGCGGTATTTTAGGCGAAGGCTTTATGCAAGGTACATCAAAGTATTTTTACTTACCAGAAGCACATACGGACTTTGCTTTTGCTGTATGGGCCCAAGAAATGGGTTTCATTGGTGCAGTGTTTGTTGTCGTTCTGATTGCAGCTTTTACCTATTTTGGGTTCCGCATTTCTAATAAGGCTCGTGATGAATTCGGGAAATGGTTAGCAATGGGCATAACATTGCTTATCAGTGGTCAGGCTTTGTTTAACATCGCCATGGTATGCGGTATCATGCCTGTAACAGGGGTACCATTACCATTTGTTAGTTATGGTGGCTCTTCATTGCTGATGAATTTCATGGCTATTGGGTTGTTGGCAAGCATTGGTCGTCGTAATGTAGAAGGGGTAAAACAAGTTGGTACAGCTGAACCATTACCATCTTTGCGTGAAGAAACACAAAAGTCGTTTCAAGCCTTCTGCTACGACGCGTACTAATAAGACAAATATGCCTGGACCGTTTAAACCACGGCCTTCTAAAAAGTCGACTCGTAGATAGATTAAATTTGAACGTTAATATCTAACGTATGTATCATAAGATGAATCTGTTTGTGTAAATTCATAGAGTATATTTAAGGACTGTACTATATGAACTTAGCATCGTTATATTGTGTGTGAGGAGAAACGATGAAAGATTATATTGATATTCAAGAACGCCCATCATGGGGCCGAATGTTACCACTAGTTTTCAACATTTATTTGCCATGTTTTGGCTCTACTGTATTAGGTACCGTATTTATTAAAAAGTAGACCCTGCAACAGCATTGTTTATGAATGGTATTGGTACATTATTGTACTTATTTGTGTGTAAAGGGTAAGATTCCTGCATATCTTGGTTCCAGCTTTGCTTTTTATTGCGCCTGTAGCAGGTGTATTATCTGCTGGTCTTGGCTATGAAGCAGCAAAAGGGGCCTTCGTTGTATTTGGTCTATCTTTTGTAATTTTTATCTGTTCTCGTCCGTTATATTGGTACGCGTTGGATTGATAAATTATTTCCCACCAGCTGCTATGGGTGCTATCAGTAGCGATTATCGGCTTAGAATTAGCGCCAGTAGCGATGAGTATGTCTGGCCTTATCGGTAATCAAGATTTAGGAATGAGCCATAGCCAAGCTGTTATTATCTCTATGTTTTTCCTTAGTTGTTACCTTGCTTGGAACTGTTGTGTTCCGTGGTTTCTTAGCTGTTATTCCTGTTCTTATCGGTGTTGTCTCCGGTTATGTATTGTCTGCTGTGATGGGAGTTGTTGACTTCTCTGGTGTAGAAGCTGCTCCTTGGCTTTCATTGCCTCAGTTCTATGGCATGCCTGTATTTGATATCAATGCGATTATCATGATTATGCCGGCGCTCTTCGTAGTATTTGCAGAGCATGTTGGTCATTTAGTTGTTACTAGTAATATCGTCGCTAAAGACTTGATGAAAGAACCTGGTCTACAAAGATCCTTGCTTGGTGATGGCCTTGCAAATATTCTTTCTGGTTTCTTTGGTGCTACACCAAATACGACGTATGGTGAAAACATTGGCGTACTTGCCATTACTCGTTGTTTTAGCGTATGGGTAATTGGCGGTGCTGCAGTGCTTGCGATGATTATATCCTTTGTTGGTAAAGTGGCAGCACTTATTCATGCTATCCCAGTACCTGTTATGGGTGGGGTTTCTATTCTCTTGTTCGGCATTATCGCAGCATCTGGGTTGCGTATGCTTGTAGAACGTAAGGTGGATTATACAAACCCTGTTAATATGATTCTTACATCCGTTATCCTTGTGGTAGGTCTTAGTGGTGCAGAACTTGCGGTTGGACCTGTAGTGTTAAAAGGGATGGGGCTTGCTACTGTAGTAGGTATGGCGATGAGCATTTGTTTGTTGATCCTTCAAAAAAACAGGCGTTGGCAATGACCAATTGAAAAACAGAAGTATAACCTTATACGATTTTAAGCTCTTGGCATAGAACCTTGAGATTAAAGTGAATTGACTTTGTATTCAATACAATAAACGACTACTGAATCAGATTGTATCTGTGAAAGTAGTCGTTTTTGTTTAGTATCTTTATAATTTATCTTCAATATTGTATAATAAACATATAAGTTGTATAAAATTAATTTTAGAGAGGAGGGCCTATGGAGTTTTTAATATGGATGGCTATCGGTGTTTCTTTGATGGCTGTAGAACTCGTAGTACCAGGCGGTATTCTAGGTCTTATCGGTTATTGCGCATTCCTATGGGGCGTTTATGTAGCTCTTGGGGAAGGTACGGTAGCATTGTATGCCGTGCTAGGATTAACAGCCTTGTTAATTGTCATTATCATTGTGTTCTTTAATCACTTTGAAAAGACGTGGATAGGCAAATTGTTTACCTTAGGGCAAACGGTCTACGACAAAAGCTGGTTATGTATCTAATGATGTATTAGAAGATTTGGCTGGCAAGGAAGGCGTAGCTCATACAACACTACGCCCTGCAGGTATTGCTAAGATTAATGGTAATTTGGTAGATGTTGTAACCGAAGGTGACTTCATCGATGCCGGTTCACCTATTGTGGTCCTTCGAGTTGTAGGTGGTCGCAATATTGTTAGAAAGCGAGATTAAGCTTTCACAACATCGTCGTAAATCATGGAGGTTATTATGGATGTAGGTATTTTAATTTTGATTCCCATTCTGCTGATTGGTATTATGGTATTTTTATATGTTGTGCCATTAGGGCTTTGGGTATCTGCTTTAGCAGCGGGTGTTAATGTTGGTATCTTTACACTTGTAGGTATGCGCTTGCGTCGCGTAAATCCGTCTCAAATTGTAATGCCGTTGATTAAAGCTAATAAAGCGGGGCTTGATGTGAATGTAAATCAGTTGGAAGCTCATTACCTCGCAGGTGGTGACGTTGACCGCGTTGTAGATGCTTTGATTGCCGCTGAACGGGCATCCATTCCGTTGACCTTTGAACGTTCCGCAGCTATCGACCTCGCCGGTCGTGATGTATTGGAAGCGGTTCAAATGTCCGTTAATCCTAAAGTGATTGAAACTCCAATTATTTCTGCGGTAGCAAAAAATGGTATCGAATTGAAAGTTCGTGCTCGTGTTACTGTACGTGCGAATATCGATCGCCTCGTTGGTGGTGCTGGTGAAGCCACAATTATTGCCCGTGTAGGTGAAGGTATCGTAACGACTGTAGGTTCCTCTGAAGAACATACAGATGTATTGGAAAATCCAGATCACATTTCCCGTACTGTATTGGGTAAAGGCCTTGATGCGGGTACTGCATTCGAAATCTTGTCCATCGATATTGCTGACGTAGATGTGGGACGTAACATCGGTGCTCAATTGCAAACTGACCAAGCGGAAGCAGATAAGAAAATTGCTCAAGCTCGTGCCGAAGAACGCCGTGCAATGGCGGTTGCGACAGAACAAGAAATGCGTGCTAAAACACAAGACATGCAAGCTAAGGTTGTGGAAGCACAAGCTGAAGTTCCTAAAGCATTGGCAGAAGCTTTCAGAAACGGTAATCTAGGTGTTATGGATTACTACAATATGAACAATATTATTGCAGACACTAAAATGCGTGAAAACTTAGCAGATGGTGAATAGGAGTAGCTATGGACTCTATTTTGTCTTCAGTGCTATCCATCTTTTCGCATAATCCAATCTTTGTTTTAGGTATCATCGCGTACATTGCTTTTTCCATTATAAAAAATAAGAATACTGAAGAGTCTGAAGAATATGATGAGTATGAAAGCTCTAGTGGCGGAACTTGGGAAGATATGGAGCGCGAATATGGCATCTCCATAGAACGCAAGGTAGATGAACCCGTCTATGGGTGATTTGTCTAAGGTTGATGACTTTTATCAGGGACTCTTATGAAGATAAACCGATTGTAAATCAGCAACCAGAAGCTCCATCGCAAACTATGGAGGACATACATTTCAATGAAGAGGCTGCAGCAGCTCAACGAGATATTGAAGCCTTATCAATGAAAAGTTCCAGTAGCACTCCGAGTTATACTACCAGTAAGACTCGCTTAGATAGAGAAGCTGTTACGGGGCCGACCTTAAGTGAAAGACTAGCTGAGTTTAAACGAGATAAAGCAGCTAAAGAGGGACAAGTTCTTGTTGAAAAATGTAGGCATTACAACTGCGTCTACTGCTCTAGCTGCGACTTCAACTCGTGGGTCGTAAATCTAATCATGCTTTAAAAGAGGGCATGAAATGGTCGATCATTTTAAAGTAAACCTAAAAGCTCTTGAACGTAGATACCGCTAATGAAGCAATCTATTTATAAGCGTATAAACTAATTATGGTTTTATTAGAACATAAATAATAACGGATTGTGCACTGATGTGGTATAGCAACCATACTGTCACATATCATAATGTGGGCATATAATTACATATTGAAAGAGGTTCCTATTGGTCACCTATGTGACTATTAGGAACCTCTTTTTTAATGTTTTTTCCTAGTGAAACTTTCACAATAATAGGGGAAGGAGTTCGTTTATAAGGAAGGTAAAATTATGTATCGAAATGTGCGTGTTATACCAAAACAGCTGTTGCAGCAATTATATATAGAGAAACAATGGAGCGTTCGCGATGTGGCGGATTATTTTCAATGTAGTGTTGATACCATCATGCGCCGTATGAAAGCGTACGATATCGAACGGAGGCCTCTGAAGAAAGAAATCAATATGGTTCATGTACAAGCTTTGTATGAGACCGGTAAGTGGTCGCTCCATTCATTAGCAAAGCGTTATGATGTGTCTATTACGACGATGGCGAATCGCTTGAAGGAATATGGATTGGCTTGTCAGCAATCAAATAAAAACGTCTCTATAGATGTAGTACGTATATGTAGGGCTTATAAAAGTGGAAATAGTACAGATGCCATTGCTCGTATGTATGGTATATCGCGATGGAAAGTTCACCATGTATTGCGGCATATGGGGAATTGCTTACTTCCTAAAGTTCGAAAGCCTATGCGCGTAGAAGAGATGGCTTATTTATATATTCATCATCACATGAGTACAGATGACATTGGACTGGCTTATGGGATACGTGGTTCTACAGTGGCGATGTATTTGCGAGAGCAAGGTATAGAAATAAGGGCAAATACTCTTGATCTAGACGAAAATAAGATTAAAAAACTCCGTGCACAAGGTTATGGAGTTGCAAAGATTGCACAGGTGATGGGATGCTCTACCTCTGCTGTGCGAAAGCGTCTAGCTATGAAAAAATATATCTCTCCTTGATGTAGTGTGGTAGATACTATATACTTAAATTTATACAATGATGGGAGGAATATTATGCTCGAAATTATATCTGCTTTAACACCGTTTTTATTACTGGGCTTAGTGGCTGCTGGTTTATCTCGCCTTTCTGGGGTAGCCTTATCTATGGTTGTAGTACCAACTTTATTGATTTGGGGTGCAACTGCGGTTGACGTAATCGCCTTTATGTTGCTCTTTGTGGTGTACAATAACTTCACTATGGAAACACAAGATATTCGTTTAGATTATAAAGATCTTGTTTTATTCCCTAAATGGCGCTTGTGCATTCCCTTCATTTTGAGTTTGGTAAGCGCGTTCTTTGTTCCTGCTGCAGGCATTGCTGTTTTTATGGCTTGCTTTGTTTTAGAGTTATTGGCTACTGTGTATAAACGCATTCCTGAAAATAAACGACCTCGTTTACAGCGCGTAATAGTAGCATCGATTTTGAGTGCTGTTGCAACAGCTGTAGGTGCTTATATAGGTCCTAAAATTCCTAGTGAATTCTATTTTGTCTGTGTAGGCTTATCCATTTTAATCGTTACGGACTTTGCATGGTATGCCGGCAAGCATAGAGATGCTTTTAGAAGCGTATGGGATAGCATTTGGGCTGGTTTTAATATATTCTTAGGCATGTTTGGCGTAGAGGCTTCATATTATCCAGCTGCACTTACGCGATCTATTCCAAATCCAATGGATCGCATGTTGCCTATGGTTACTGTAGTAGGTGGCTATGCAGGCCTTATGGTAGTATTCGGCTTTTTATAACATTTTTCTATACCGTCTTTGATTACAGCTATTGGTGCTGCTATAGGGATACGCCTCTTTGGTATGTATGAATTTCCTCGGAATGGCAGTTTCTCTTATTTTGCAATCGGTTTTGCCGTGGCTGCTGTAATTTGCTTTGTATCTCGTATCTCCGACACCAGTTGGTTTTGATCATATTAATACCTTAGTTTCTCAACCAATTGGCCAATAATAATAGATAATGTAAGTCTATTGATATATTTTGATAAGTTCTTTAGTTGCTTTCACCTAGGAGCTAATTGGATTATAATGTGTGATATATCTCATATATTGTATTGAAAATTAAGTTCATATTAGAATGTGAAAGGAGTTGATGCTATATGGCAGAAACAATTGAAACAAGACCATTCCCTCCATTCTTACCAAAGAAGGCAACAGTCATGATGATGGGCACATTTCTCCAGAACAATCAAAACGTGCTATGGAATTCCATTATCCAAATTTCCAAAATGATATGTGGCGTGTTTTTGGCCTCGTATTCTTTGATGAAAAGGATCATTTTAGAAATGGTGAGGAAAAAGCGATGGATCCTGAGAAGATTAAAGCCTTTTTGTCTGAAGCTGGAATTGCATCTTGTCCTACTGTTTTGAAAGCTATTCGCGAAAAAGGGAATGCATCTGATGCATTTCTTAAGGTCGTTGAACCAGTTCCACTTGCGGACGTACTGGAGCAAATCCCTGACTGTAAGCATATTGGTACAACAGGCGCAAGGCTACGGAGATTTTATTGAGCCTTTTTACCAGAAAAGGTTAAATTACCTAAAACTGGTGAAACAATTCCTTTTGTATTTAATGGTCGAGAATTGACATTGACACGTTTGCCATCTACATCACGTGCCTATCCGTTGAGTCTACCGAAAAAGGCTGAAGCGTACAAGAATTTCTTCAAAAGCTTGTGGTCTAAAAACAAAATAAATATTTAAAGTAGCACCTTTTAATAGTTGGCTTTTGAGTCTTTTGGTCTCATCTGTCGCTATTGAAGGTGCTTTTTATATCGTAAAAATATATGAGGTATTAAAATGGAAATTAATGCATATTTATTGTGAATATGTAGTTTGTTATAAATAAAATTGATGAGATATATAATATTTTTAATTCTTGTTTTTATAATGAGAGGTTTATAATTAACCGTTGTCATGCAAACTGGTTGACAATAATTTAAAAATGGAGTTGATAATATGGATAAGGCTAAGGAGGGCCTTGTGGACAAAAATCCTTTGTCCTTGATACTTTGATTAATTTCTTAGTATTTTTTTAATTTATTATTTATTAATCGTTATTATTGCGGTTGTAGCAAAAGATAATCTTCATGCTACGGCTAGTCAAGCAGGACTTGCTGTTGGTATATATATTATTGGCACCGTTGTAGCCCGTTTGTTGGCAGGGCGGTTTATCAGTATCCTAGGGTGTCGCAAGATGCTCTATTTAGGGTTATTGATTTACTTGATTTCAACGGCTATGTGTTTCTACACACCTAATTTACTAATGCTTGATAGTGTTCGTTTCTTAAATGGTTTTGCTTATGGTATTACATCTACTGCTACAAGTACTATCATAGCTGCTATTATTCCTACGTCACGCCGTGGGGAAGGGATTAACTATTATGGTTTATCTACCTCTCTAGCAGCTGCAGTAGGGCCATTCTTAGGTATCTTGATGCTTCATAGTCTTGGTTATGATTTCATCATCGCATTCTGTGTTGCACTTATCATCCTCTGTGGTATTGGCTCAGTAATCATGAAATTTAATGAACCTAAACTTGGTATCGAATCTGAAGCACATAAGGGCATTAGAATCTCGGACTACATTGAACCACGGATGAATTCAATCAGTCTTGTTTCCATTCTAGTCGGTTTTGCCTACTCTGGTGTTATTGGCTTTATGGCAGCCTACACAAAAGACCTAGATCTTATTATGGCAGGTACCTTCTTCTTTGTTGTATATGCTGTAGTTATTACTATAACAAGACCATTGCTTGGCATTGTGTTTGATATGAAAGGGGAAAACTTTGTTCTTTATCCTTGTTTTGTATCCTTAGCACTTGGTATTTTCTTATTATCCATCGCTCACTCCACATGGCTTGTGCTTTTATCGGCTGTGTTTGTTGGTCTTGGATATGGTACATTTATGTCCAACGGACAAGCTGTTACTGTTAAAATAGTACCCTGTTCATCGTATTGGTGTTGCCACATCCACATACTTTCATTGCCTTGGACATGGGGCTAGGCTTTGGCCCCTATATTTTAGGTGCTGTTAAAGAGGTTGTAGGTTATACTAGTATGTTCCATGTAACCGTTGTTGTGGCGCTCCTTGCACTAGTTGCTTATTATTTATTATATGGTCGTTATGTGGGGACTGAAAGAGATCTTTCTTTAAAAGCTCGCGCTGAAGAGGAAGAAATTAGAAATCGTAAGCGTAATAATGTTGCGTAATATGTAAATTAAAAGGACTATACGAGCCTAGGCTCGTATAGTCCCTTTTGATTATCTACTACTGCTTTGCTAATGCTATTATTTTTCAATATTTACAATATTAACGATAACTTCAACAGCTTTTTTTCATATCATCGATACATGCGAATTCATGACGGCCATGTAGGGTTTTTCTACGCCTGTAAAAATATTTGGTGTGGAATGCCCATGAAGGAGATTTTGGATCCATCTGTGCCACCGCGAATAGGATCACAAATAGGTGTAATCCAGCTTTTTCCATTGCTGCTTTGGCTACATTTACACATTCCATATTATCTTTGATGACATCGTACATGTTGTAGTATTGGTCTTTTACAGATACTTCACATACTTCACGACCATATATTTCGTTCAATGTTTGACCTGCTTGTAAGAAAAATGCTTTTTTCGCTTCAAACAATTCCTTATCATGGTCGCGGATAATGTAGTTCATTTTACCGGTATCTACTTGTGTTTCCATGCTCATGAGCATAAAGAAGCCTTGGCGACCACAGGTGTGCTCAGGAACAGCTGCTCCTGGTAATAAAGCGTCAAATTGCATAGCTAGTTTAGCACAGTTGATCATAATGCCCTTGGCTGTTCCTGTGTGAACAGAAACGCCTTTAAGGATAACGGTACCGCCTGCGGCATTAAAGGTTTCGTATTCGAGTTGACCTAGACTTTCACCATCAATAGTGTAAGCATAGTCTACAGGGAATTGTTTAACATCGAAGTGGTCTGCACCAGTACCGATTTCTTCGTCTGGACCGAAAGCACACATGATTTTACCATGTTTGATTTCTGGATGAGATACGAGATAGGCGAGAGCTTCCATGATTTCACAGATTCCAGCCTTGTCGTCACCACCGAGGAGTGTTAAACCGTCGGTTACGACTAAAGACTTTGCCAATGTAATTTTTTTAGATTTGGAAAAGTCGGCACGTCGGGTGAAGATTTGGTGTTCTTTCGTTGAGGCAAATATCACTACCATCATAGTTTTCTACGATACGAGGTTTAATATTTTCTGCATTATAATCAGCTGTATCCATATGGGCAATGAAGCCGATGGAAGGAGCTTTCTCATCAGTGTTAGCATGTAATGTGCCGATGACAAAACCATTTTCACGATTATAAATAACCTCATCTAAACCTATTGCCTTTTAAATCGGGGAACGAGGCACATTCAGTAGCAAAGTCTACTTGAGTTTGAGTACTAGGAATGGTTGTACTTTTCCTCATTAGACCGTGTATTTATGCTCGTATAGCGTACAAAACGTTCGACCATTGATTCCATAATGAAGCCTCCTCGTAAGTAAACATACGTGTTAGTACAGGGCAGTATACGATACCGTTACATAATAGAGATTCTTAATATACTTTCATTGTAGAACAGGGACGCCAAAAATGCAAAAATAATTATTTATAGAGGGTGTATTGTTTTATTCGCATAGTGCATGAAAACCATTGAACCATGTGTAGTACCGTGTTAGTATAAAAGGTGAATAGTTATACGTTTGTACTTTTTCTGTGAGGAGGTTTTACTATGTCGGACGAGGTTCGTTCCATTCCACCCATAGAACCGGTGTTAGATCCCTAAGAAAGATTACGTAGAGATTAACTCATATGTAGTCTTCTGGGGCTTGTCTATGCTGCAGTTTTTCACACTGGCTGTTGGCTGTTATGTTTGAAAATCGGTCAAACAGTAGATGCCTTTTGCACCAGTATCTGTACTTGCTATGGGTACAGCAGTTATTTTAAAGCGGCAAAATGCTTTTGCCGAAACGGTACACATTCAAGCTATCGCTAGTTCTAGTACGAACACATTAGCAGGGGCTATGTTCTTCTTGCCAGCTCTTTACATCTGGAATGTAACAGATGTATCATTTGTACAAATGGCGATTCCTATCATTCTTGGCGGCGTTTTTAGGGTGTTTTTATTATGCGTTATGTTCCGTCGCTATTTCGTTGAGGAAATGCACTATGTGTATCCGTTCCCAAGTGGTCGTGCTGCAGCGGAAGTATTGATGAGTAATGAGGGGAGCAAAGCAAAACTTATGCTTGGCTCTGGTTTAATTGCTCTCGTGTATGACTTTATTCTTAATAGTTTGGGGTGGTGGCAAGAGGTTATTCGCTACTGCTACCTTTAAGTGAGGGGGCCCTTTGCAGATCAAACTAAGCTAACCGCAGCGGTAGATACTGATGCAGCATTGCTTGGCCTTGGTTATTTTACTGGGACTTCGCTATGCGGCTATCATTGCAGCCAGTTCTTTCTTCTCTTGGTTTGTATGTATTCCGATTGTGTACTATTTAGCGCCTGAACATATCATGCAAATTGGCGGCCATGCAGTTCCATTAGGGAGGCCCCAATTCGTAAGGTATTCCTTGATTATGTTCGTCATATTGGTATCGGCATGCTCGCTATGGCAGGCATCATCGGTCTAATTACAATGTCTAAAGTGGTAGCAAATGTTGTTAAAATGCAGTGCTTGACATCTTTAGTTCTAAAACTGTAGATGTTAATTTGCTTCGTACACAACGTGACGTACCTACATCTTGGATTGGTGCTGGTATCTTGTTATGTACAGTTTTATTTTAGCATATTTCCATTTTATGTATGCTGAAAGCTTCGGACAAACAATTGTAGCGTTCTTAATCGTTCTTATTATGTCCTTCCTATTGTCTGTAGTGGGATTAGCTCCATCGCTTATACAGGGTACAGAACCAGTTTCAGGTATGACAATCTTTATGATTATTATCTCCGCTGTATGCTTAACCCGCAGCAGGTATGACTGGTAAGGTCGGTATGATTGCAGTCCTCATGATGGCATCCTTTATTGGTACTACTATTGGGATGGCTGGTAACTTTATGTCTGAGCTTAAGGTGGCACATATGACAGGTGCTACACCTAAGAAAATGGAACAATGGCAAATCGTTGGTACTATTCTTTGTGCCGTACTTTCTGTAGGTGTTATGATTCTTTTGAACGATGCTTATGGATTTGTAGGAGATCATGCATTAAATGCACCTCAAGCGAATGCTATGGCCGCAATCATTGAGCCAATGATGACTGGTGGTAGTGCTCAATGGCCTCTATACATGGCTGGTGCATTATTTGCAATTATCTTGTGGATGGTAAGAGTTCCACCGTTGGCATTTGCCTTGGGCACATACTTGCCAATGGAAATTAATACACCATTACTTATCGGAGGTTTGATTGCGTATCTTGTACAAAATAGTACAAAAGACAAAGAATTGGCAGATCTTCGCTTCTCCAAAGGTAGTACAATTGCCTCTGGTCTCGTAGCTGGTGGTGCTATTGGCTCCTTGTTTAGTGCAGTGCTTCGTATTGCAGGTGTTGATGTATTTGCTCAAGCTTGGGTAGAAACACCTGAAGCGACATACCTCAGTATCGTAATGTATTTATTACTCTGTACGTTCTTGTACAAGGTAGCTATGTATATAAAAGCTAAACATGCTAAATAAATTACATACTATATATCCTAAATGAATTGAATAACTTATTTATTCTATAAATAACCAGGGAATCCTCCATTTTGGAGATGACCGCCTTTATCAAGTTTCATCTATGCTTGGTAAAGGCGGTCTTTTTATATCTTAGGAATGTTATTTTTCGATATAGCTAAAAACTATATCAATTCAATACCTATTGGTATAGTTGGATTTATTGACCCGTACTATATCGAGATGTTATCATAAAAACTATAATACCTTTAGAGGTATTATTTTTATTATGCTCATAAGTGTAAAGTATAGATATATTAGTTGATTAAGAAGAACTCTGTTTCTAGATAGAACAGAGAGAAGTAAGGATAATAATATGAAATTTAAGAAAATAGCAGCTCTATTAGGGCTTTCACCATTGCTAGTGAGTTTTATTAATCGCAGGCTGTGGTCAGGAGGAATAGTCAGAAGGCATGGCGCGTAGGTACTGATGCGACCTATGCACCATTTGGTTTTAAAGACAAAGATAGTGGTAAATTAGCTGGATTTGATATTGATATTATCAATGCGATTGCAAACGAAGAGGGCATAGAAGCAGATATTCAAAATCTAAACTTTGATGCGCTTTTACCAGCATTACAAAGTAATACCATCGACATCGCTATTTCGGATATGACTATTTCTGAAGAACGAGCAAAATCCGTTGACTTTAGTAAACCGTACTATATTGCAGGTAATGGTCTCGTTGTGAACATTGATAACACCAATATTAATAGTTTTAAGGATCTAGAAGGTAAACGCATTGGTGTATCCATCGGCTCTACTGGTGCAGAGATTGCTAGCAAGATTCCCAATGCCGATGTACATCAGTTTAATATCATTGTCGATGCGTTCTTAGAATTGCAAAATAAAGGCGTCGATGTAGTTATCAATGATACACCAGTAAACGAATATTATGTTAATGGTAAGGGCAAAGGTATCGCAAAGGTTACTGGAGAGGACTATGATGCGGCACCACTAGGTATTGCTGTGAAAAAAGGCAATACAGAGTTGCTTAACAAAATCAATGATGGTTTGGCTAAGATCAAAGCAAACGGTAAATATGCAGAAATTTATAAGAAATGGTTTGGTAAGGAGCCTCCAGCAGAGGTATTAAAGATAGTTTTGTAGATGAGTACCAGAATGTATTATTTGATATAATATGCTAGGTAAGCCTCGTGTTATAAGAGGTATGTATAGAATGGGTGGTATGATGGCTAAACGAAGTGCATTTTTAGATATTATTAAGGAAAAGGGCGCCCTCGTCTTAGATGGGGCTTTAGGGACCGAATTAGAGCGTTATGGCTGTGATATTCAACATAAGTTGTGGTCTGCTAAGGTTCTCATGGATCAGCCAGATATCATTAAGAAAATACATATTTCTTATTTAGCTGCGGGTGCCGATATCATTCAAAGCTCTGGCTATCAAGCGACAGTAGCAGGCTTTAAAGGTTTAGGTTATGGAACGGAAGAAGCGATAGAGCTCGTTAAACTATCTGTTCGTTTAGCCGTGCAAGCTCGTAATGAGTTTTTAGAAGCAAAGGCGAGTGGGGCGCTTACATTGCATGGTATTAAGCTCGTGAAGAGACTCCTGAGGGGGATTAGATATTTTTCTGAAGGTGCGTTTACCTAAACCGTTGGTGGCAGCCTCTGTAGGACCTTATGGCGCTTTCTTGGCTGATGGCTCTGAATACCGTGGTTATCCTGATGTGCAAACAGAATATCTAGAGATATTCCATATTCCACGGCTAGCATTATTCTGCGAAGAACATCCAGACATATTATCCTTTGAAACTATACCGTCTTATGCTGAAGCGATTGCTATTGCGAGAGCTATGTCTGATCCATTTACATCAAAAGGTATTCCCGGATGGATTGCTTTTTCCTGTAAAGATGGGCACCATGTTTCTAGTGGCGAAACCATTATTAAATGTGCACAAATGATCGATAAGGTACATCCTATTACGGGGATTGGCATTAATTGTAGTAAACCGGAATATGTAGAATCATTGATAAAAGATATTCGTACTGTTACAGATAAACCGATTGCTGTATATCCTAATCTTGGTGAAAGCTATGATAGTAAAACTAAAAACTTGGTATGGCGATGCTGCATCATTTGTAGACTACGTTGAGGTATGGCGAAAAAGCTGGAGCTGAAATCATTGGTGGCTGTTGTAGAACGACACCTGAAAATTATCGGTGATATTGCAAAGAAAATTCACAACTAATATAGTGTGATATACAAAAAAAGCTATTCGAGTATAATTCGAATAGCTTTTTCTTCTATATGAAATAAAAAAGCAGTGCGAAAAGCACTAGCTTTTACTATAGCGGAGAGACAGGGATTTGAACCCTGGGTACGGGATAACCGCACACATGATTTCCAATCATGCTCCTTCAGCCGCTCGGACACCTCTCCATGTATTCTGTTGTGTAACAGGTACTTGTATAGTATATGAAAAAGTTAGATTTATGTCAAGCAAAAATAGTAGAATTATTGCATATTTACAAGGCTTTTTAAAATATAGTATTTGATCTCAATAAATGGATATAAACCAAAAAAACATAGCCTGGTTTTAGGCGTATAAAATCTAGTATATAAAAAGAAAAAGCCGCCTAAATAGGCGGCTCTTATTGTATTAGAATACGTCTTTAATTTCAGCAGTTTCAATGGATGCTTTGATATCGTCTGCCATTTTTCAATTAATGGAAGATCTTCTTCTTTCAAAGAGGATTTGATATCTAGTGGTTCAGAAACGATTTCAATGTCTTTTGAAGTCATTTTTCGAAATGGGAAACCATTGTTTTTCATCGCAGCGGAAGCCCAAGAGTGGTTACCGATGATGGATACTTTATGGTTTTGGAAGTTAAGGGCTTTTAATTCATGGATAAAGTTTTCCATAGTAAGGTATAGATTCAAGTTATATGTAGGTGCGATAGTTACCAAGTTAGTATATTTCCAAGCATCGGAGATGATGTAGGAAGCATTTAGTTTTGGAAACATCGTAAATTTTGATATCTGTAACGCCACGTTTGGAGAGTTGTTTAGCCAATTGTTGAGCAATAGCACGAGTATTGCCATACATGGAACCAAAAGCGATAACAACACCTTTTTGTTCGGCTGTATAGCTGGACCAATGTAAGTATTTGTGCGTGATATATTGGATAGATTCAGGGTGCGCCAGATTGGACCATGAAGTGGAGCAATGCGTTTGATATCAAGGCTAGAAATTTTGCGAAGCGCATTTTGTACTTGTGGTCCGTATTTACCAACGATATTTGTATAGTAACGGCGAGCTTCTTCTTCGTATGTAGCTACGAAATCGGTTTGATCAGCAAAGATATTACCATTAACTGTACCGAATGTACCAAAAGCATCTGCAGAGAACAATGTGCCTGTAGATTTTTCGTATGTACAAGTTACTTCAGGCCAGTGAACCATAGGCATAGTGTAAGAAACCAAAGTATGTTTACCTAAACAGATTTCATCGCCTTCTTTAATTTGATGGTATTGTTCTGGTTTTGGAGTGTTATAGAATTGCTCAAACATGCGGAATGTTGTAGCATTACCTACCATTTTACAATTTGGATACCGTTCCAATGTTTCCAATAATGTTTGGCAATGATCAGGCTCCATATGGTTTACGACGATGTAATCAAGTTCACGACCATTTAAGAGGTGAGTCAAGTTGTCGAAGTACTCTTCGCGAATTTCAGCATCTACAGAGTCTACCACACAAGTCTTTTCATCGTCGATGAAATAGCTGTTATAGCTAACACCATTTGGAATAGGGAAATAAGTTTTCGAAACGTTCTGTTGTCCAGTCATTACTACCAATCCAGTAGATATTATGAGTCATTTTCTGAGCACAATGCATAATAAAATCCTTTCTTAACCCACACTAGGTATGTATAGCTTTACATGAGAACTCATGTCTGTAAATATAGTATCAATTTATAATACTAATATTTTCGAAAAATCAATATTGAAAAAGCCTACTTGAAGAAGTAGGCTTTTTCACATGAAAGTTCATAGTGACCAATTATTTGAAGTATTTTACACCAGATGTAAAGATTGGCATTTCTAATTGGCCAGGAATATTTTTGCTAATACCGGCGCCACAGCGTTCGGAGTGTGCCATTTTGCCGAATACGCGACCATCAGGGCTATAAATACCTTCGATAGCAGCTACAGACTGGTTAGGATTGAAGCGACTATCCATGGAGGCGATACCATCAAAGTCTACATATTGTGTAGCGATTTGGCCAGTTTTATTGAACTCCAACACTTGTTGAGGAGACGCTATAAAGCGACCTTCGCCGTGAGAAATTGGTACCGTGTAAATTTCTCCAGCTTTAGCATCACTCATCCAAGGGGACTTTTGTGGAAATAACTTTCGTATTAACCATGCGAGATAAGTGACGACCAATAGTATTGTATGTCAATGTAGGATGATCTGCAGTTAACGTTTCAATATGTCCACCAGGTAACAAGCCTAACTTGATGAGCGCTTGGAAGCCGTTACAAATACCTAATACAAGGCCATCTTGTTTTGTACAAGAGGTTTTCTAAAACCTTCTGCAAGGTATGGGTTGCGGAAGAGGGTGGCTATGAATTTACCAGAACCATCTGGCTCATCACCAGCACTGAAACCTCCTGGGAACATAAGAATTTGAGACTCTGCTAATTTAGCTTTGATTACGTCGATAGATTCTTTTAATTGTTCTGGAGTTTGGTTGCGGATAAGCACGATATCTGTTTCTGCACCAGCCCGTTCAAAGGCACGAGCAGAGTCAAATTCACAGTTTGTACAGGGAAATACTGGGATAAGAACTTTTGGTTTTGGCACCTAAGGGATGCGCTGCGAGGTTTAGCGTGTTGATCATGGATATAAGCGACTGCTTCACCAAAAAGCCGTTTGATGCGTGCATAGGGAAAGATATCGTTTAGAGGTGCTTCATAAGTAGCTTGTATTTCCTTTGAGAGAAACAGATTGTCCTTCCCATTCGATAACAGGTGTGGCTTAGGGTTTCACCGATAACTTTCACATCAGGTAACTCTAAAAGATAATTAACAGCCGTAATATCTACTTCAACGATGAAGGAACCGAGAGCTGGTTGGAAGATACCACGTTCAGCGTATTTATCGAATTTAACACCAATATTGTTGCCAAGGGCCATTTTTAGTGACTGCTTCAGGAATGCCTGCTGATCAACTACATAGGCAGAGTAAACGCGACCTTTTTCAATTTGTTCTTGTAGTGTATCGCAGTTTTCTTTGAATCGATCCCAATCAGGGGTGTCATCGTATGTACGAGGTACATCGAAGAATACGAGGCGGTGATCCACGCCTTTAAGGTCTTGGCTCACAATATTATCTACATGAGCTGTACCAACCGCAAAGGATACGAGGGTAGGGGGAACCGTAAGGTCCATAAATGTACCGCTCATAGAGTCTTCTTGCCGCCGATAGCGCCGATTTCAAGTTCTTTTTGTGCTTTATAAGCACCAAGTAAAAGCTGCTACTGGCTTACCCCAAGATTCTTTGGAGTTGAGGCGTTCAAAATATTCTTGTAATGTTAAGTATGCGTCTTCTCGGCGACCGCCAAGAGCTACTAATTTTGCTACAGATAAAAGCACTGCATATTGCGCACCATGATAAGGGCTCCATGCAGATAACTCAGGCACAAAACCGTGAGTCATAATACTAGCCGTTGTAGTTTCACCGTTTAGAACCGGTAATTTAGCAACCATGCCTTGGGTAGGCGTTTTTTGGAATTTGCCACCGAATGGCATGAGGACCGTATTGGCGCCCACAGTGCTGTCAAAGCGTTCTGCTAAGCCTTGTTGGGATGCTGCATTTAAATCGGATACGGCTGCGAGCCATTTTTCCTTGAAGTTATCTGCACTAGCTGAACCACGTAAGAAGTAGGATCGATCTGTAGGAGCTTTTACGATAGCTTCTTGTTGTTGACTAGCACCATTTGTATTTAAAAAGTCGCGGCTAATATCTACAATTGTTTCGCCATTCCAGTTCATAACAAGGCGATTTGTATCAGTTACCCTAGCTGCAACTGTGCACTCAAGTTTTCTTCGTCGCAGTATGCTTTGAATGCCTCTACATCAGAAGCAGCGATGACACAGGCCATGCGCTCTTGGGATTCAGAGATGGCTAACTCTGTACCATCGAGGCCAGCATATTTTTTTAGGGACTAAGTCGAGATTGATTGATACACCATCAGTTAGTTCACCGATAGCGACAGATACACCGCCTGCACAAAGTCATTACAACGTTTGATAAGTGTCGTTACTTCGCCACGACGGAATAAAGCGTTGGATTTTTGCGCTCTGTAAGAGCATTGCCTTTTGGACTTCTGCACCGCATGTGGATAGAGATTCAACAGTATGTTCTTTAGAGGAACCCGTAGCGCCACCACAGCCATCACGGCCAGTTTTACCACCTAGCAATACTACCACATCGCCCGCAACTGGCTACCTCACGGCGAACTTGGTTGCGAGTGCAGCACCGATAACTGCGCCGATTTCCATGCGCTTTGCTACGTAGCCAGGATGGTAATATTCTTTTACTTCACCTGTAGCAAGGCCGATTTGGTTGCCGTAAGAGGAGTAACCACGAGCCGCTTCTTGGGTGATCTTTCTTTTGTGGTAATTTGCGCTTCAATGTATCTTCAAGTCTTGTATGTGGATCGTCAGAGCCTGTGATGCGCATAGCTTGGTATACGTAGGCGCGACCACTCAATGGGTCGCGAATACAACCACCTAAAGCAGGTAGCTGCGCCACCAAATGGTTCGATTTTCGGTAGGGGTGGTTATGGGTTTCGTTTTTGAACAATAACAACCATTCTTCAGTCTTGCCATTTACATCGACAGGGTACGATGATGGTACATGCATTGATTTCATCAGATTCATCGAGATTTGTTAGGGTCTGCCAGCGTGGCGTAATTCTTTACAGCCAATGTAGCCATGTCCATGAGGGAGCGAGCTTTTCTTAGTCGTGTAGAGCTCAGCACGGCCTTCCATATATTCTTCGAGGGCTTCCTTTATAGAACCGGTGAAGCGGCTGTCTTCAATAGTAATATCTGTTAACTCGGTCATAAAGGTAGTGTGACGGCAATGGTCAGACCAATATGTATCGAAGAGGCGAATTTCTGTAATCGTAGGATCGCGGTGTTCCCACCTCTGCGTATTGTTGTCTAATCATTTGAAGGTCTCGCTAATGTCATAGCAAGAGCCGTAGTTCTTGATGAGAGCTTCTAAATCATCATCGCTCATCGTAGTAAAACCATCGATTGTTGCCACCGGTTTTGGATCTTCTAAATCGAGCTAAAGGTATTTGGTACGTCAAGGCTCGCTTCGCGGGAATCAACAGGGTTAATGTGGTAGGCCTTGATGACATTTTCTTGTTCTTTTGTAAAGGTGCCGTCGATAGCATATACGCGAGCACAACGCACGATGTGGCCGGATGTGAGGGTGAGCATAGAAATACATTGCTCTGCGCTATCAGCACGTTGATCGTATTGACTGGCACATATTCAACAGCAAATACAAAGCCTTGTACATTTGGAATTTCTTCTAATACAGTATCTACAGGAGGTTCAGAAAAATTAAATTTTTTAGCAGACTCTGAGATCTTTTGCATCTAAATTTTTCGATGTCGTATCGCTCATAGATAGTCACATCTGTGAGCATAGATAATTCCTGTTGTAAGGTTTGTAACATGCGTTGCGCTTCTAGGTTGAAAGATTCTCGTTTTGTTACGAATAATCGTTGTATAGCCATTGCTAGCCTCCTGTAATGTATATAATTCCCTATGGGATATTGACAAATTAAGTATAGTCGGTCTAGACTTATAAGTAAAGATAATCTTACTAATGAAAAGATTAGAAATACTAATAAATATGAAAAGTTCATGAAGGTCATAAGACCTAACTTTCATGAAGATTTCTACATATTCATTATATATTGAGAGTCTATAGTTATAATAGGGTAATGATATGTGTATTTAAAAGTAAGACGTTACTATTAGTATATAACAGAGGTGAATAAAATGGCAGTATCTGCAGATTTATATAGAACCTTTCTAGGGGTAGGCTTATATTTATCTTTTTCCCGTGCCGCAAAAGAATTAGGCGTGTCCCAATCCGCCATCAGTCAAAGTATTAAACAATTAGAAGGAGAACTTAATATGCCTCTCTTCGTGCGTACTACAAAATCTGTAGGGTTCACGCCAGAAGGTAAAGAATTGTTTGATACGGTAGCTAAAGCTTTCTCTATTCTTGATAATGGTGTTACCCAATTACAAGAACGGGTTAGTCAAGCTTATGAAAGTTTAAATTTGGCTGCCACAGATACTTTGTGTCGCCATTTCCTATTGCCTTATTTCCACAAATGGCAATTACAAGAAAGTGAAATTGGCTTACATATCATCAATCGTCCGTCTCCTGATTGTGTAGAATTAGTACTCAATAAAGAGGCGCAATTAGCTGTGGTTAATGATTATGAGGGCTTGAGAGATAATCCCTCAGCTAGAGGTAACTACGCTAGCTACCATTCAGAGACGTCTTTGTTAGAGGGCCCTGACTATAAAGGGCAGGATTCTTTGATCAAGGCGCCTTCTTAACGAGCCCTATTTTTACTCTTTGCATAAAGGCTCTGCTAGTCGTACATTCTTTGACGATGTAACACATGGTGCTTGTCGTAAGCCCTCGCTTTGAATTGGGCAGCGTCGATGTATTACTGAGATCTTGTAGAAATCAATATGGGTATTTTCCATGTTGCCTAATCATGTGGTACAACAAAAATGCAAGAAGGGACTATTGTGCGCATCGATACAGATATTCCGGTACCAACACGCGACATTGTGCTTGTGCGTTCACGCTTGGTTCCCTCAATCTGAAGGGCTGCAAGATTTACGTCCTTACTAGTTAATCGTGAAAGTACTCGAGATAAAAGTTTTTATAAGAAAAAGACATGTTTAAAGACATACTTTAGGAAACTTTCTTAAAGTGTGTCTTTTATATATTAGTGTGAGTTTTACCGTGCTATATTATATTCCTATAAAGCAGTTGAGTTATATAATTCATATACGAAAATATTTAAGTCTTATTTGCAATGATATTTATAGGTTATATTATAAGACTTTTTACTAGATATAGGTTGACCCTAAGGGTTGTTTACGTTAAAATTTAAAGATAGTTATGCGGAGGTATGAGCACATGGAATTATTAAAAGAACGCATTCGTGAAGAGGGGATTGTCCTCAATAATCGAGTGCTGAAAGTAGATGGGTTCTTAAACCATCAAATCGATCCACAATTGTTTAAGGCGATTGGTAAAAAATCGTGATCGTTACCGTGATGCAGGTGTACAACGTATTGTTACCATCGAAGCATCTGGTATTGCGTTGGCGTTGATGGCCGCGCTTGAACTGGACGTGCCATTGGTATTTGCGCGTAAGAAAAATCCATCCTTATGGTAGATGATGTATATCATAGTGTTGTGTACTCTTATACAAAAGAAGAGAATTATGATATCACTATTTCTAAAAATTCTTTACCAGCTGGCGAAAAAGTGTTGATTATCGACGATTTCTTGGCGTCTGGCGAGGCTGCTATAGGGGCCTTGCTAAAGTTGGTTCAAGACGCAGGTGATGAAGTAGTTAGCATGGCGATTGCTATCGAAAAAGTCCTTCCAACCTGGTCGTGAACGCCTGGAAAATGCAGGCTACCGTGTAGAGTCTTTAGTTCGCATTAAAAAGAATTCAAAAGATAATGGTTGTGTGTTTATCGAAGACTAATTAGTCTGATTATTGTTTAGAGGGAAATTATGAATAAAAAGCAGAAAAATTCGACTTACTCGTTGCTGACCTTAATAAAGGCGGTAACACTTGGTTTACTAAAGGAAGAAATGACAGACAATCTTAATACAGTTGTATATCATGGTCGTTTGGATGTTCATGAGCATAGCCTGCCTGTGTTCATCGTTGTGAGACGATTCTGCGTTCACCTATGTCGCATCGCTATCACAACAACATCTATTGATGAAAAAGTGATTCCTGCGGTGTTGAAAGAACTTAACACGTTAAAATCAAGATTACAAGATATCTAAAATATTACTGTGAGCAGTGAAGACAATAACATTTATATGGATAGTATCTATCCATGTTTGAAATGAACAATTTGATCCTACTGTAGTAGTGAAATCTTATGCTCAGTTATTCAACCGCATTTAGATGCTGTACATAAAGATATTCTTAAAGTAGCTGGCTAAGCTTAATAGAGAGTTGTTATGAATCCTAAATCCTTATTATTTGATAAGTTCTTGAAAGAAGAAGAAATCATATCTTTTTGAACGGAAAGGATTTTGATGATGAAGACGGTACAGTAGTATATCGTTCTTATATCAAGTCCCCTTTATGGGATATGCCTTTATTCGTCATTCTCGATAACAGTATTTATAGTGTAGTTCGTTTAGTGTTAGGGCCCTGAAAAGGTAACAGCACAAAATATGAATGCCTTGAATGCATTAATTAATCGTGACAATGCGACGTATAAAAATTACAAACTATATATTGATGAACGAATTCTAGCCTATACTTGGATTGCGTATATATGTGTGGTGATGATGCGTTCGAGCCTGCATTGATGTATGCGTTGATGTCTTCTATCGTAGATTATATTCCAGAATCTGTAGGTGAATTAGAAAGCTGCCTTTGAAAGTGGTGACTCACTAATCAATAATAGATACAAGTTAAGTGGTCTAATGTTCCGGAATTATGAAAAGAGGATAACCCTGTTTATAAATGGGTTATCCTCTTTTTATATGGATAAGAAACCATATAAATATTTTAATTGATAGAGTAAAGTTTGTGTTGTTATAAGATTGAAAAGGCAGTATTTTTATTTTTGCAGATTTATTTAAAATTAATTTTATATGATGCAATCTATTATTTTTGTAATAGTTCGGAATATAACGAATGATAAAAATATTTAATAAAAATATTCGAAAAATAGTATTGATTTTTGTAAATGTTAGGTGTTACAATTTGAGTACAAGAAGGAGGTAGCACCGTGAACTATGCAAATCAACAAACTCAAAGCAAGTCTACGGAGGCTATTTGTGCGTATTTGTCCCAGTCTGTTTTGGCTGGGCTTTTTATTAGGAGGATCTATGAAGGTCGGTATTATCATGGGCAGTCAAGTCTGACCTAGACACAATGAAAAAGCATCTGCCGTACTTGATGAATTTAACATTCCCTATGAAATGGTTGTGCCTCAGCTCATCATAGCCCCCAGAGGCTGTAAAGAATTTTGTTACACGACTTGAAGATGAAAGGGGCTATCGCTTTTTATTGCTGGTGCGGCGCAGCGGCTCACCTACCTGGTGTGGTGGCGAGCTTCACTACACTACCTAGTTATCGGCATCCCTCTAATGCAACGGCATTAAAGGTATTGATTCTCTACTTGCTATTGTTCAAATGCCATCTGGCATGCCTGTAGCAACTATAGCTGTAGATGGTGCTAAAAATGCAACGCTCTTTTGCAGTACAAATTGGAGCAGCTTTCAATAAAGACCTGAAAGAACAATATCAACAATATCGTAAAGATATGGCTGAAAAAGTCTTAGCAGACAATGCAGAATTACAAGTTGCTATTCATATTTAATCATATAAATCATCGGCGATTAAATATTGGTTAAGAAAAACAGTTTATTTAGATATCTCATTACATAGTTTGTATCATTAATTTATGATAAAGGAGAAAGATCATGGCTAACATCGATTTGGAAAAATTAACATTATTGTACGAAGGCAAAGCAAAACAAGTATGCAACAGATAACAAAGATGAGTACATCGTTCATTACAAAGATGATGCCATGCATTTAATGGTGAAAACATGACACCATTCTTGGTAAAGAGCGTGTTTGAATAATAAAATTTCCTCTTTCTTCTTTGAATTGTTGAAAAAGAAGGCGTACCAACTCATTTTCGTTCGTCGTGAAGATGATCGCAACCAAACAGTACTTACATTGAAAATAGTTCCTCTTGAAGTTATCGTTCGTAATATTGCGGCTGGCTCTATGGCTAAACAGCTTTGGCATTGAAGAGTACACCACTTAAACATCCAATTCTTGAATTCTGCTATAAAAACGATGAACTAGGCGATCCATTTGCCAATGATCCCAAATCACAGCACTTAGTTGGAGCTACTCAAGAGCAACTGACGTAATTTCTACAATTACTTTAAAGGTAAAAATGATATATTGAAAGAAATTCTTGGCTACTAAAATGTGACCCTTAGTAGATTTTCAAGGTAGAATTTGGTACCCATAATGGTGAAGTTTTATTGGGTGATGAAATTTCTCCTGATACATGCCGTTTCTGGGATGCTACAACTGGTGAAAAACTCGACAAAGACCGTTTCCGTCGAGATCTTGGTAATATTGAAGAAGCATATAAGGAAATGTTATTCCGTCTTACAGGTGAGCGTGACTAATAGGGGAAGATGAACTACGATTCTGTTTTTGATAAATGGCACGAAGAGTGTGGTGTGTTCGGCATCTATGATAGGACCGTTGATGTAGCACGCTATGTATATTGGGGACTATTTGCTCTCCAACATCGTGGTCAAGAAAGTGCGGGCATTGCTGTTACCGATGGTCATGATGTAGAACTGAAAAAGGCATGAGCTTGTTGACTGAGGCTATCAAAAGAATTACCATCTTTGCCAAGCTATATGGGGACTGGTCATGTGCGGTACTCTACGACAGGGTCCAATAATCCGCGCAAATATCAGCCTTTGGTTATTCACTACCAAGGCGGTCAAAGTGCAGGTGGCTCACAATGGAAACTTTAACTGAATGCCTTATCTATTCGAAAACGTCTGAAGCCGATGGTTCCATCTTTCAAACGACGATGGATTCTGAGGTTATCGTGAAACTTGATAGCCCGTTCTAAAGCAGAAACACAAGCGGAACGGATTGCCGATGCGGCGCGTCAAATTGAAGAGACGTTCTCTTTAGTCATCTACGAACGACTCTTTTGGTAGGTGTACGAGACCCTCAAGATTTAGACCACTTTGTTTAGGTAAAAAGCTGAAAATGGTTATGTGCTCTCTAGTGAAAGTTGTGCTTTTGATGCGATTAAGGCAGAGTTTATTCGTCATATAGATCCTGGTGAAATGGTTATCATCGATGACTCTGGTGTGCGTAGTACTATGCAGGAACCAGAAAAATCGACAAAAACTTTGCGTCTTGAATACATCTATTTTGCACGTGGCGATAGTCATATCGATGGTCAATCCGTATATCAATCTCGGCTAAATATGGGCCGCGAACTATATAACGAAAAACTAAGTATGATGCAGACATCGTAATAGTCCATTCCGGATTCCGGTACAACAGCTGCATTAGGTTATGCTCGTGCATCGGGTATCCCTTTTGCGGAAGGTTTGAGTTAAGAACCGTTATAGCGGCTGTACCTTTATTAAACCAAATCAAGAGGAACGAGAATTAACTGTTCGTATGAAGCTAAAATGCATTGCCACATATTGTTGGAGGTAAGCGTATCGTCCTTATTGATGATTCTATTGTGCAGTACTACGAGTGGTATCATTGTAAAAATGCTAAAAAGAGGCTGGTGCTAAAGAGATTTATATGTGTATTAGTTCTCCAACTATTGAGTATTCCTGTCACTATGGCATTGATACATCAGTGCGTAAAGAACTTATAGCAGCTACTCTACAGTGGATGAAATTAGAGATTTTATCAAGGCTGATAAATTACATTACTTGTCTCGTGAAGGCCTATGTCATGCTGTATCTGATGTAAAGCCAGATGATTTATGTTTTGCATGTTTCAATGGTGATTATAGTGTAGCGGTTCCTGCGGACCAAGAGGAAGGGGTCAAATATGTGCTCGAATAAAAACTAGTTTAACCTATCGCGATGCAGGTGTTGATATCGATGCAGGTAATCGCGCCGTAGAATTGATGAAAGAATCTGTTAAACGGACGCATACACCAGGTGTTGTTGGTGATTTAGGTGGTTTTGGGGACTCTATTCCTTTAGCTGGTCATGCTATGTCTGATCCTATGCTCGTATCTGGTACAGATGGGGTGGGCACCAAATTACGTCTCGCTATCATGATGGATAAACATGATACTATCGGTCAAGACTGTGTAGCTATGAGTGTTACTGATATCCTCGTACAAGGTGCTACACCTTTATTCTTTCCTCGATTATATTGCGGTTGGCAAACTAGAGCCCTGTAAAAAGTGGCGGATATCGTACGCGGTGTAGCTGAGGCGTGCGAAGAATCAGGCTGCGCCTTTACTAGGCGGTGAAACTGCTGAGATGGCAGGGTTTCTACGATGATGAGGATTATGATGTAGCTGGTTTTTGCCGTTGGTATCGTAGATCGTCCTAAATTGATTACTGGTGAAAGTATTAAAGGCTGGTGATGTGATTTTGGGCTTGCCATCTTCTGGAGTACATTCCAACGGCTTCTCGTTGGTTCGTAAAATTGTATTCGATCATCAAGAGTTGTCTCATTGATCAAGATATTCCTGAATTTGGCAAAAACTTGGAGAAGAATTATTAACGCCTACGCGCTTTATATCCCCAAAAGCTGTATTACCGTTGATTAAAGAAGATTTAATTAAAGGTATGTGGTTCATATTACGGGCGGCGGTTTCTATGAAAATATTCCTCGCGTCTTACCGACGGGAGTAACGGCAGAGATCGATTGTGACACTGGCCTCGCCTTCCTGTTTTTGAAAAGCTACAAGAATGGGGCAAGTGTGAGATTGGCATGAAATGTACCGTGACTTTTTAACATGGTATTGGCATGATCCTCATAGTGGACGCTGCGGATGTGGATCGAGTAAAGGCAAATCTTGAAAGTCGTAATGAAGCGGTATATGAAATTGGTCATATCGTTACAGGCGAAAGGTCCAGTTGTTGTAAAAGGGGCGGTATTTAATGACTAGTTCCGTAGCTAAAAACGTCTAGCTCTATTCGCAAGCGGTAGAGGGCTCCAATGGAAGCCCTTTATAAAAGCCATGCAAGAAGGATATATTAATGGTGAGTTTGTAGTTATCATTACAGATCACGGTGATGCAGGATTGTTGAACGTTCTAAACCTTGGAGATATTCCACTCATTGTCATCGAGCGTAGCGACTATGAGTTCTAAAAGCTAGCTTTGAACAAAGCCCAGTTAGATGCGTTAGAGCCCCTATAAGGTAGATGGTATCGTTTTGGCTGGATATATGCGCATTGTAGGGGCTCAATTGATTGAGCACTATGAGCATAGAATTTTAAATATCATCCTGCCTTGTTGCCATCCTTTTCCGGGACTACATGGACATCAATCAAGCTATCGATGCGGGCGTAAAGGTAACTGGTTGTACCGGTACACTTTTGTTGATGCCGGAATGGATCAGGGCCTATCATTATGCAGAATACAGTTCCTCTATACCGGAGGATACAGAGGATACCCTGAGTGATAGATTATTGCCTATTGAACATAAAACATATAAAGAGGCGTTACGACTATTTTTGTGAGGATAAGCTCACTATAAAAGGTCGTGCATGTTTATATTGAAGATTGATATGTGTAAGCAAATGAGAGGTTACATGATTAAAAATGCACTGCTTAGTGTTTCTGATAAAACAGGGTATTGTAGATTTTGCAAAGGTTTAGTTGACTTAGGTGTAACCATTTTATTCTCAGGTGGTACGCTTAAGAGCCATAACCGAAGCGAGGTATTCCGGCAAAATCGGTAGAGTCTTTGACAGGTTTTCCAGAAATGATGGATGGCCGAGTGAAAAACTTTACATCCTAAGGTGCATGGTGGTATTTTGGCTATCCGTGATAATGCGGAGCATAAACAAAGCTATGGCAGAACATGGTATCGAACCAATCGACCTTGTTGTGGTGAATCTTTACCCGTTCCGTGAAACCATTGCAAAACGTAATGTGTCTCTAGAAGAGGCCATCGAAAAATATCGATATTGGTGGTCCTACGATGGTTCGTTCTGCAGCAAAAAATCATGCGTACATAGGCATCGTAGTAAATCCAAATCATTACGATGAAATCTTGAAGATGCTCAGGATCAAGGATGAATTGACTAAGGAATATCGCTTTGGACTTGCCAAAAGCCTTTGCTCATGACAGCGGCTTGATGTGGCCATCGCTAATTATATGAGTGGAATCTTGAATGAAGGTCCTACACTCCTGAATATTTGAGCGCTTATGAAAAGGTAACAAATCTTAGATATGGCGAAAAATCCGCATCAACAAGCAGCATTCTACAAAGAAATTGGTACAGCTCATGGCATGGGGGCTTTTAGAAACAACTACATGTCAAAGAAACTTTCCTATAACAATATTGTGAACATGGAAGCGGCATGGAATATGGTATGGGAGTTTACTAATCCAGCTGCATGTATAATTAAGCATACGAACCCATGTGGTGCCGCTACTGCATCTACATTACATGATTCCTATGTAAATGCGTACGAAGCTGATTCCGTATCTGCCTTTGGTGGCATCGTAGCCTTAAATCGTGAAGTAGATGCAAGTACAGCGGAGGAAATGAGCAAAATTTTTCTTAGAAGTTATTATGGCACCTACTTTCACAAAAAGAAGCGATTAGAAATCTTGAAGCTAAGAAGAATATTCGCCTCATCGAGCTATCTAAGCCGGAATCTGGCCAAGTGACAGTGAAAAAAGGTGTCTGGTGGTTTATTAGTGCAAACAGAAGACGATCTCGTAGAAGACCGCGCTAATTATAAAGTTGTTACGAAGGTACAACCGACAGAGGAACAATGGAAAGCCCTTGAATTTGCATGGAAACTCGTAAAACATGTAAAGTCCAATGCTATTTTGATTTCTAATGAAAAGCGTACCCTTGGAGTTAGGGCCGGTCAAATGAATCGTAGGCTCTGCAAAAATTGCTCTTGAGACAAGCCGGGAAGCCGCTAAGGCGCTGTTTTGGCATCCGATGCATTCTTCCCATGGCGATACCGTGGAAACAGCGGCAAAACATGGCAGTGCAGCTATTATTCAACCAGGTGGCTCTATTCGCGATGAAGAGTCCATCAAAGCGGCTGATGAAGCGGGCATTGCCATGGTATTTGACAAATATTCGTCACTTTAAACGATTAACTGGTTAAGAACTTTTTAGCGGATTAGTTTAAACACTATCAGGGTAAAATATCTATAATACGGTCAACAATTGTGATGTTTGGAGTGGCCCCGTTATGTGTTTATATTATTATGGATTGATGAGCGTTTAGGGCGCCGATGGAGGACTTAGTAAGTATGTGTAATCGGTAGCGGCGGCCGTGAACATGCATTAGCGTGGCGATTGTCCATCAGACCCTAGCGTAACAAAGGTATATATTCCTGGTAGCGCAGCTATGTCAGATTGCATGAGCTGAGTTGGCATCGATTGGCAACAAAGCTGATCATTAATTAGCTTTTTGAAAGATAAATCAAGTTGATTTAGTTGTTGTTGGGCCTGAGGCTCCTTTAGTAGCAGGTTTAGCAGATGTACTCAATAAGGCGGGATTCTAGTTTTTGGTCCATCTAAAGCCGCCGCTCAATTAGAGGCTCAAAGGTGTTTACAAGAATCTCATGAAAAATACAACATTCCAACTGCTGCAGTATGGTGTATTCCACAAAGGTAGATGAGCAGCTTTTATTGCTCAAACAGGAGCTCCTATCGTTGTTAAAAGCTGACGGCTTTGGCGGCAGGAAGAGTGTTGTAGTAGCCATGACCATCGACTGAAGCGAATGCAGCCGTAGAAGATATGCTCAGTGGTAATCGATTCGGTGATGCAGGCAGCACTGTTGTTATCGAAGAGTTTATGGAAGGTGAAGAGCTGGTTTATTAGCCTTTGTAGATAGCTAAGACCGTAGTTCCTATGATTGCCTCTCAAGATCATAAACGTATCTTTTGATGGTGATAAAGGGGCCTAATACTGGTGGCATGGGGACTTATGCGAGCACCAGTTCTTACAGATGCATTGCGGGACGAAAGCGATGAAAAACTATCTTGGAGCCTATGGTAGCAGCTATGGAAAAAGGAAGGTATGCCGTATGCAGGCTGCCTCTACGCGGGGCTTATGATTACTGACGAAGGTCCTAAGGTGGTAGAGTTCAATGCACGCTTTGGTGATCCCTGAAACGCAAGTTGTGTTGCCTCTACTCGATAGTGATTTAGGTGAGATCATGATGGCCTGTGCTGCAGGCATGTAACAGTCTGATATGGTGAAATGGAAAGATTCCTCAGCGGCCTGCGTTATCTCAGCTTCTAAGAGCTATCCTGAAACTTCATCAAAGGGCGATGTCATCAGTGGGATATTAAAACAATATGACACAACCATCGTATTCCACTCTGGTACAAAAGCTTGTTGGTGAAAAAGCTATGTCACTAATGGCGGTCGTGTGCTCGGTGTTGTCGGTCTTGGCAAAGACCTTAGAACGGCACTTGATAGAGCCTATGGACGTATAGAGCATATCGACTTTGAAGGCATGCAATATCGTACGAATATTGGGGACTAAGGCTTTTAAATAAAAAGTAACAACATTTTTGAATATAATGAAAACCTCTACATTCATGCGACGACGCATGCGGTGTAGAGGTTTTATTTTCTGCTTAACTGTTACCTATGATATAATAAATTAGATATAAAGAGGGCCCATCGACGTGTGATGGCGTTAGGCTCATCTCAAAAATTTTGGAAACTGATTGATGACGCCTGACGTGTAGAAATAAATCTTCTACACGTTAGGTGTTTTTACTATAGTCTATTTATTTTCTTAATAGCGATATATAACTATGATATATAATAAAGAACCGTTAGAACTGAATAGTCCGGTAGCCTTTTTGGCTGAATTTTTCCAAAGCGAAGAACGCGTATTTTGGGTGGATCGTCGAGAAGTGACCGCATCGTTAGGCAGCGCTAAACGTTTTGGCGACGGTCAGAGATGATGAAGATCGCCATAATTACGCTTACGTGTTTTATCGGGAGATACTTTTTGAGAACTCCAAGGAGCCAAATGGGCTGGCATGGGTCATGAAATGATTGCTTTCACCCATTACTACATCGTAGAAAATGGGGAGTCTTTCTACTTGCACGCTGGTGAAAGCGTCCCTATTACGGATTTCGAGGTGCCTCGAGTTCGCCATAACTACAGAAACCAGTGATGATAAGGCGGCTTGGGATAGTTTTGATGAATGCTATCGCTGATGGTATTAGTAGTGGTGAAGTGACGAGGTCGTTTCTTCTCGAAGGGTACAGTTTACTAGTGAAAACACCATACAATGTAGCAAGTAGTTTTGGCAAAATTTAGTGATAATAATCCCAAATTGCTTTATCTTTGGTTACGAAAAGGATGGACGCACCTTTGTGGGTGCATCGCCAGAGATTCTAGTTCGCCATCGAGGTGAGTGAAATTCTTAGCTATGCCTTTGGCAGGGACAGCACCTAAACATGGACCAAATGCGTGGACTAAAGGAACAACTGTTAACAGATAGAAAAATCTCTTTGAACATAATATCGTCCGTGACCGTATTGTGGATATCATGAAAATCTATTACTCGGAGGTTATAATAGGTGAAACGGGTATCATGGAGCTGACTGCATCTCTATCATTTGCGCACCATTATTACTGCAAAGGATAGCACAAAATCCCTCGTGGAATGAGCAAGTTGCTCCATCCTACACCGGCTCTCGGCGGTGAACCGCGAGAAAAAGGCGTTGGCATTGCTACAAAAAGTACGAAGCTCATGAGCGCAGCATGTATGCAGCACCTTTTGGCTTTATGAAAGATATGAGAGGACAGCATCTGTCATCGTTGCTATTCGATCTGCCTCATTATGGATAATATTCTTATGCCTATGCAGGATGATGGCGTCGTGCCGATTCTGATGCGGATGAAGAGTACGCAGAAACTAATAATAAATGCGCACCATTTTGGATGCGTTATAATAAATTTCCAAACACTTAGGGAGTTGTTGAAGGGGAATATAATGAACGAATATATTGCTGCCTTGGTAGATGAGTTTTTACCAACTCGGCGTCCGGCATGCTGTGTTTTAGCCCTGGTTCTCGTTCTACGACGATAGCTATAGCTTTTCACGGAGTATGAAGGCTTTGAAACATATATGAATATAGATGAGCGCTCTGCTAGCTTTATGGCACTTGGCATTGCAAAGCTCATAAAGAACCAACTGTGTGAGTTTGTACATCTGGTTCAGCGAGTGGCTCATTATTTGCCCGCTATTTTAGAGCTCAATATAGTGGGTTACCTCTTATCATGTCTGCTGATCGACCTCATACCTTGTTGCATGTAGGGCTCCACAGACAGTAGATCAACAAAAAGATTTTTGGTACAGCCGTAAACTATTACGAAGAATTGGCGGTGCCGCAAGAGGACCATTACTACACATATCCACGCCAAGTAGCTCGCAAGGGCGTATGTGAAAAGCTATGGACACTCAAAGGGACCAGTGCTATCAATGTACCCCTCTTTGAGCCATTAGTGCCTGAACTAGATCGTAAAAGCACTTTGAAGCGGGACGTAGCTCTACAAAGTATTTAAACCCTAATTACGGTGATGTATTTAGCTATCAGAATAGAAGTAATAACACCAAGTAATCCAAGCAACGTAAGTAAAGCAAGCTAACGTAAGCTATACTAAAATACTACTGATAATAACACTATTAACTCTAATCGATTGCTCTGCAATATAAGAAAGTTCTTATTTTAGCTGGTCCACAAATCGATGTAAACGAAAGTTGAATCTATTCACTCCTTTGCGGAGAACTTACAAGCTCCCTATCTTGGCGGATCCATTGTCCAATGTAAGACGCTGGCATAAAGACTGGTGCTATTGATGACAATCATGGAGTTGCTAGTAATCGTAGTAATGATAACAGATATGACTCAGGATAAACAAGTCTCTGATGTTGTGATTTCCACATATGATGCATTTTTAGCGGATAAAGAATTATGGCCTGTGCTAAAGCCGGATTGCAGTGATTCAGTTTGGCCAAATGGTTGTGTCTAAACGCAGTGCAACAGATGGTAGCAGAGTTGGGATAATGTGGAGTATATGAGATAAATCCTACAATGGACTCCATGAATCCAACAGGGAAAACCACCATACACATGCAAGCAAGCATCGACATGTTTACGCATTTGTACGCTGTAAAGAACGAATCTAATGCATATCTTAATAGTTGGCAAAGTTTGAAGTAGCTGGCAAAGCTCAACTAAGTACAGCCATAGAAGAACCAAGTTGTTTTGAAGGTCGCACGATACGCGAGTTGCAGCAGCATATTCTGATAATAGCCAAGTGCTTGTGGCAAATAGTATGACCATTCGCGACTTTGATTACTTCGGTTCTCTGGTGAGTCCGATGCCGTTCTTTACGGAAATCGTGGTGTTAATGGTATTGATGGTACCGTTTCCAACTGCACTAGGTCTTGCCACGAAATGGTCAGCCTACATATCTCGTAACGGGTGATTTGTCTTTTATTCCATGATCTAAACGGTTTGGCGGTCTGCTAAAACGCACAATCTAAATTTGACGATTATTTTGCATAATAACGATGAGGCGGTATTTTTGAATATTTACCGCAAAGGGAACGAAAGCATTTTGATTACTTGTTCTCTACGTCTAGGTTTAGATTATAGTGGAGCCGCTAAACTCTATGGCTGTGGGTACACTAAAATCTCTAGTCCTGATGAATTGGCTCCTGTATTAGCTAAAAGTTAGCAAGAATCTGGTGTTCATATTATTGAAATACCAACAGACCGGGGATATAGTCGACGATTACATGAGGAAATATACAAAAGTTTCCAGTTGATATGGAGCATTACTATGAGTCAGTATTTTTGCAGTATTGTAGATAATGCTTGTGTAATCCAACTCAGCGCATGTATTTTTGACTTGGGAGAGTATCGCCTACGGTTTGACTGTGGTAGGTGAAGGGAACCTGTGTATGTTCCACGGCTACTCTGAATCGAAAAGCTATACTTGGGATGCTATTAATCTGCCGGGGTATCGAGTGGTTCGTATTGATTTGATCGGATCGCGGGTGATTCAGATATTCTGATGAGAATCAGGCTTACTACCATTCCTCAAATGATAAAGGACTTTGCATACAGTTATCTATTACATGGTTGGGTGAAAGCTATTACCTCATGGGTTACTTCTGGGTGCTGCATGTTGCACTTTCTATGCGTTGGCGTATGAACGTGAAATCAAGGTCTTATTCTTGAAAGAGTGGCTCGGTGGCATCGCTTCTGACGCTGAGCAGAGCGAGCACGCCACGAGGCGGATGGAAGACTAGCGGTTCATATCGAAGAGCATGATGGTGCTTGGTTTGCTGCACGATGGGCGAGAGTACCTATTTTTGAGAGTCAAAAACAGCTTTCAGAGGGTAGAAAGAATTAATCTACTACGTCGTTCAATAATAGTCCCATATGCCATTAGCCAGTACATTGCGTGGCTCAGAGGCAGGTAATGCCTTATGTAGAGATAAATTGAAAAATTCTCTGTTAAAGGATTTATGTGTAGTGGCGCATTAGATACAAAAATATACTACAATAGGAAGAGATGTATTTGGCAAAGTTGCCAAGTTTTAATCATGTCATCGTCGACAGGGCGGGGACATAATGTACATATAGAGAAACCGCAGATTTTTGAACAAGCGGTATTGGATTTTTACAGAAGAAAGGTTAAGTCATGAGCAAATTTGATTGGAAAGTATTGGATCGTAATTATGAGATGTAATTTTACGAAAACATATAATGGCATTGCAAAGATTACTATTAACCGTCCAGAAGTCGCAACGCATTCCGTCCTAAAACGGTAATGGAGTTAATTGATGCTTTCACAGTAGCTCGTGAAGATAACGAAGTAGGCGTAATCGTATGACTGGTGCAACCACGGTAAGGCGAAGATAAAGAGCATTCTGCTCCGGCGGTGACCAAAGCGTACGTGGTCACGGTGGTTATGTAAGTGAAGACAATGCTGCCTCGCTTGAACGTTCTCGATTTTACAACGGCAATTCGCGTCATCCTAAAACCTGTTATTGCAATGGTTAATGGTTATGCTATCGGTGGCGGTCATGTATTGCACATCGTATGTGACCTCACAATCGCTTCTGAAAATGCTAAATTCGATCAAACTGGTCCTCGTGTGGGCTCCTTCGACGCTGGTGGTATGGCGCTGAGTTACTTTGGCTCGCATGATCGGTCACAAACGCGCTCGCGAGTATGGTTCTTGTGCCGTCAGTCGCAGCAGCTCAAAGCGTATGAAATGGGCATGGTTAATACTGTCGGTGCCATTCGACAAATTGGAAGAAAGAAACAGTTCAATGGTGTGCGAAATCATGAATTATCTCCAATGGCTTTGCGCATGTTGAAAGCGCTCCTTTCAATGCCGACACAGATGGCCTTGCAGGTTGTGCAACAATTCGCGAGGACGCTACTGTTGATGTACTACACAATTGATGAAGCGAAAAAAGAGGTCGCTGACGCGTTCAAAGAAAAACGGAAACCCTAACTGCAAACAATTCCTAAATTCCCGTAATCGGGAGTCGATACAGTCCTATATGACGGACTATATTAACTGTTAAAACGACAGGAGTGCGCCTCTACGGAGGCGCCTTTCTTCATAATATCTCTTTATTTATCATATTTCAATTATACTATCTTATTACATTACTTTGTTTACTTATTACTTATTGCTTGTTATATTACTTACTACTTATTGTAAAATGGTAATTAGCAGCTTTAGTGATTACTTATTAGTCATTAGTTTTAGATACGAGGTGAGATGATGGAGTGGTTACGTTATGGTGCATGGCACTATCCTAGTCGCATATGTATAAATGAATACTACCTATAACGATATATACTGTGGCGTACTCCATGTAGCTCGTAATTTGGCGCTCTTAGACGCCTCTCAGTAGTGGCTATCTTATCCGATAACTCTGTGACCATGGCGTAATGTCTGTGTTGGCTGCTATACTAGTTCATAAAGAGGTACTTTTTACTCAATGTACATCTTAAGCCAAAGAAATAGAAAAACCAATTAGGATCAACTAGGTCGTGCCACCGTATTACATCAGTAAGAACGACGTAATCAATTATCTCATTTCGTTGATTCGAAGGCCTCTAATTCAATTGTTACAATTGAGTTTGAAGCTCTAGAAGATATTCTATCGGATTTAGCGGTCGAGGACTCCTTTGATTGGGTCTTTGCGGACGACAGACATGGCTGCTATCATGAATACCCAGAGCGCTACTACGGGGCAATTTAAGTCTGTACCGCTTCGATGGGGGACAAATTAAAGCTCATGTACAAGCATCCCATGAGGTAATAGGGAAAACAGAGCAGGATAATTGGCTAATGGTACTGCCTCTGTTTCATGTGAGTGGTTTATCTATCTTGATGAGGTCTCTTTATAACGGGACGGCTATCACTATTTTGCCTAAATATGATGAAGCTCAGTTCTGAAAACTCATAGAATCTGAGCAAAATCTAATATAGATGTCTTTAGTGCCTACCATTTTGACTCAATTAGAGTCATATTACGCATCATACGTTACGCGTTATCTCTGCTCGGTGGAGAATTCATTCCATGGCGCTCATCGATGCTTGTGAAAAGAAAATCTCCGCCTATCTATAAGACTTATGCGGCTGACGGAAACCTTTAGTCAAGCGTGACCTTCTCCGTATTGGATTATCCTCATAACGAGAATCTGTAGTAGCCATTGCCTGGCATGCGGGTTCGCATCGATAATCCTGATACAGATGGGGTGAGCGAAATTCATTTGACTAGGGCCCCTATGGTTATGTCTGGTTACATCAACAAAGGAAACCTATTGATGGAGACTTTAATACGAGATGATATTGGTTACATCGATGAGGACGGTTCTGTTTATATTTTTGAATCGTCGTAAGGATCTCATCACTTTCTGAGGGGTGAAAATATACCTAAGGGAACTAGAGGATTTGAGTGCTATACAGTTGCCATCGGTGAAAAAGGAATGCGCCGTTGTGCCTGAACCTGATACTAAATGGGGACGAGGTGCCAGCGCTCTTGTGCAGCCTTTCATGATGGTAAAAGTCTGCCACCAGAGAATATTCTAGCCTTTGTAGACTCTTTAGCAAAAATATAAGATTGAAATATGTAAAGAGTATTAACCGCATTGCCTCGAAATGGAACTGGCAAAATATTGCGCAATGAATTGAAATTAAAATTGAAGCGTCTATGAATGATATTTTAAACTTTAAAAAGTATAACTACATCTCATGTAGGTGCCTGAATTCAATTTTAAGACTGCCAAGGGCGAGGTGAAAAGAAGAGAGACCATCGTCGTTCGCATTGAAGACCAACAAGGGTATGTGGGATATGGGGAATGCGTAGCTTTCACAGAGCCATTCTATACATTTGAGACCATGAGAAACCTGTTGGAAAACCTTAGTAGATGATTATATCTTTAATCTGCATGATGCGGCCTAAAGCCACTGATGACCTATGTACGACAATTACAATTTTGGCTCAATCGAGACAATATGCCTATGGCTATTGCGGCTCTAGAAAATGCGCTCATTCATCTTCATTGTGAACGGATAGGTGTAAATTCTGTTTCCTACATTATGGATCAACCTTTACAAGAGACAATTGAAAGTGGTATCGTCGTCGGTGATGTGTAATAGACCAATTACTCGATGTTGTAGCGCATCATGTAGTAAATGGTTGTAAGCGGATTAAATTAAAAGGTAAATCCTATAGATGGTTATGAACGCGTAGCTTTAGTTCACAAACATTATCCGGATTTAGTTTTGGCGGCTGATGCAAAATCAGAAGCTATTCATGTCAAAGAAATAGATGAGTCCGTCAGTATGATGATTTAGGTCTAGCATTGTAGTGAGCCCGCTTTGCGATGGGTGAAAACCTTCAATCTTATAAAGATTGGAAGTGGGAGCGTCTTGATGCATGGTGATTGGAAAATCTATACGTAATTTGTTTGAGATGAGTCCATTTTGAGGATATGATGATTTGTCCTATGCTATCGAATATGGTTTTGATTGATGTGCTTAATATAAAAAGTAGGGCGCATGGGTGCGTATCATTCCAACAAAAAGCAGCTATTAATCTATGTAGAGAACGTCATATTCCCTATTGGATTGGTAGCATGGGTAGAGTCGAGGGTTTTCTAAAAATGCTTCATGTCCAGCTATCCGCTTTAGAGATTTCCTATATGGCAGGGAGTTTGTCCGATTCAAATCGATATTTTGAACAAGATCTTATTTTCCCAGTTAACGCTTTAAAGAGGGTATGCATGGTCCCTGATGGTGATGGACTAGCATTAACAGTCTTTGATGACCGGCTAGAAGCGCTGTTGTATGGAGAAACGAACACTAGGAATTTAATTGAATCTTACAAATCGATGTACCCTCGTATGACGAGCTGATACTACATGTGCAAAATAATTTAAAATGATTTCAAACAACCGCAAAGGCTATGTCGAAGGTGGTGCTACCTTAGCTGAGAAAACTATTGGAGCACGATGAGCAATGAGCTGGTAGGTTCTCATAAACCTTTGTAGGCCAGTCTGTAAACTGCTAATCACCGTCCTGTAACATGGAAGAACACTGCACTAGGAACACTACTGGTGAAAGGCCGACCCACGGCGGCGCTTTTGATATGATAGATGATGCTAACGCCACTTATTTCAGAGTGACTGTAACCTTGGCTATTGTGGTTTTGATAGATAAAATCCCATTTTTTAAAAGGATTTAATTATATTTATAATTGATTATGTATAATTTTCGTCTACATGAGAACTTACGATTGATAAGATTATAGGGATAATAAAAAGGACAGTATATAGGCGTTTCGGTAGATACTGTCCTTTATTAATTTTATAATGTAAATAGCTCGTCTAGTAAAAACGACATAACTCTTTTTATATTTTCTCAAAGATCTGCAAATTTAAAATGTTAGAAAAGACGAAAGATATTTATTTTTCTGGTGAGTATATAGATCCTCGATATCAGAACATCGTAAATAACCATGTTCCATCTCCTAAATGACGCATCAAAACTTTTATATCTTTTGTCATATTCTTTTTATTATTTTGTATCGTTGATCACGGTAACCGTATCACCATTATCTTCTCGACTTTTAGGTTTTAACCTCTACATCATGTTCCCTAAATAGGCGACTTCGACAAGACGATCTACATAGACTTATTATCATCATTGCGTAGTAGTATTATTGGTAGGTGATTCAGATTTAAAGTCAGGATCTTCGATATATGTTCGTATTTCGTCTTCGAGAAGAGCTGGTCCAAATGTTTTGTGCGTATTGTAGCTTTACCAAGTGTAGATGTATCGACATATTTATTGCTTCTCGTTCTGCAATGTACAATGGATTTTGTAGATCTACATGGCGCAATGCTTCGTCTGCATCTTATCTTACTGCTGCTTGGTGAATGATAATGTGTAGGCTGGTGTATGTGGTACATACCATAAAAAGTACTCATGCTGCAGCCATCGCTCCTACAATAGCTATGATAAGAGCGATAATAACTGCTTACTGAATTGAACTTATTCATAGCGAATCGCTTACATGTTTCTATAGAGGCATTCACTACAGAATATACATATTGTAGCATATTGAGTGAAAGAATGGATGATTTCTAGTAAACGTATTTACCTGTAAAGCTTTATAAGAAAAGTGTACTATTGCGAAACTGACGAATTATGACGATAAAGGGTGGATTCCTGTAATATAATATGAGATACTTTTTATAAAAACGCTATAAAATAACGATTATCAAATATAATCAATTATTTTCATAGATTTGTATAATTTTTATAGTTGCATTGCTCTTAAAATCCATGATGTATGTACAAGTGGTCAACGCGAGTTTGATGCGCGCCCCCGTGGTGTAAGCAGTTAACATGTCGCCCTGTCACGGCGAAGATCGTCAGTTCAAAATCTGATCAGGGTGCCATACATCATGTCTCGGTAGCTCAGTTGGTGAGGCAACGGACTGAAAAATCCGTGTGTCGACAGTTCGATTCTGTCCTGAGGCACCATTTGTATTCCATGCGTTTGTGGTGGAATGGCAGACACGCCATCTTGAGGGTGGTGAGTTAACGCCTGCATTTGGGTCTGGGAAGTCCCTTAGCCAATCACCAAATTGCTGAATAAAATAGGGTTTGCAGTAATTCTCGCAAAAGTACTCATTTTATTGTGCATGAATATTATGAGGTATCACCTCATCGCCATTCCTCCGACACAAACGTTGGCATGTGTAAAAATCGCAGTAAATCAAATTTACAACCACAGTAACACTCTTCCTGCATGTATTATTTTGAAAGCGCTTTTGCTTTCTTCTTATTTGTTGGATGCTTTTTAGTCGGTAAGTTTCGTAAATCTGTGCAGGCATGGTACCGCCGACCTTTGATAGCTCGACGTACCCTTGCGCTTTCACATCGTCATGACAGAACCTTTAGTTGACGTCTTTTCTCCTCTTTTATTTCGCTGGCGCAAGTCTCACCAGTTTGTGTAGATCAGCATGAGATTAACCAGCAGTTCGGTACTACCCATATGGTCTCAAAATCTTCTGAGATGAGACCTTTTGAAGCGTGAATTAGTTGCTTGCGCCCAACCTCCCATATAAACTCCTGCCAGCCTTCGTTTTTGAAAAATAGCATACCTCTTTAGGTTCTTTTATACCTAGCTTGGTTAGGCAGCTCAGCCAAAGATATATTATGCTCTTTAATATCTTTGTCTAGATATGAAGCGTAAGTCTATCTTCTTTTGTAATTCTAATTGTTAACTCCTTGCTCGTGAGTTTTCACAGCAAAATAGGGTTTGAGCTTAATGCACTACCTCTTTACGAGGATTGCGACATCCAGCAGTGCTGACAAGCATGTATCCTAAGAGGGTACTATATCTTCGTATTACTACGTTGTAAGTGAGATTAGTGCAACATCTCACCACGACCTGTTGACGTCCAACAAACTCGGACTGAAACTGCATGACCACTGCTCCACACAGAAAGCACTCTAGCCTCAATAATTTTACTATTTCTCAGCATTCTGAGTTAGTGCTGATGTTCATGTCAGAATCTCGAGCATACCAATGCTCTCATTGCCACTGCATCACTCATCTGTTGTTTAATTGATCTGCAAAAGGACCTGATAAGTATTGTCTGCACTACTAGGACTCTCTTCAGGAAAAGACATATAAACCTCCTGTTATCTATATCTCTCACTTTATTTTTATGTCTCAGATTTTTATAAATTCTATGTAGTTTACCACTCTCTGCATTTCCTCTTTGAGATCTCTCTCTCTTGATGACGCCAAACAGGCAAACATTTCGAGCGTGTGTGCAGGGTGGCATTTCAGCATACTCTGCAGCTTCTTTATCTTGGTAGGGATTGCTCCTCGTCTTTGTCTCAGCACATTATCACTGCAGGCGATATATTAAAGGCATCTTGCCATCCCTTCTGATTTTATCAGAGGGAATATTTGTAGTAAGAGTTATTCTCATGTTTATAAAATGTCGGTTTGAAACACTTGATCTGAGGACTTCTTCTAGAAGTCATCTTTATTGTTAATTCTGAGAGTTTTACCTATCTCTCGCTGACTTAGAGCTGTGGTCATGGGTCACTCTCCGCTCTTAACCAGTCTCCTTGTGAGTCACACATTACTGTGCTTAACTTTTAGGTGACATTTTGTAAAAATATTTACAAAATAACTTGTTGGAGTTACTATTGCTAGGAATTGTTCCTATGCTACAGCTAAAAGTTATAAATATTGAAAAGGAGGCGATATATTGATTGGAGTGTAAAATAAGTTAAAAGGAGCAATTATGAGGTGCTGGGAAAATACAAAATGAAGTAGCGCATAGGCGCTCGGAATCATAGACCTCCACATTCTTTTTAAAATTAAAAAGGAGTGTTTGTGGTGGGAATTGAAAGTTATGATTGACTAGCCTTTCAATTGGAGCTCCTTTGTCTCATTTTTCGTGCAAAAGAAACGTGCACCGCACAGTTACAAAATGTAGTGGATACAAATAGAACACAAGAAACAGGAAAAAGTAAAATGCCCGAAATGTAATATAGAAGTGATAGGTGAAATTTCTGTAGACATTGTGGAGCCAAAATTATAAGCTATATGTGATTGTTGGGTAGGCAGCTAAAGATATAATTGTGGGTTTTTGAGTAAATGCAGGTTATGGATTTGATTAATTGATGTATCAAGGAAAAGAATATTTCTACTACCTTCAGATATAGCACTGTGAAATAAGTCTTTTAGCTAAAGAACTGATTTCAGAAGGAAGCTGTTAAACAATAATTTTGAATACAGGGAAAGCGGATTTCTCTCTGATTGAGGAGTTTGAGATAACTGCAGCGACATAAAATGTCTTTCTTTCTGTTAATTGGTCACTGCATGTCTAGAAGCTTAGAAATCGAATCATGTCTTCTGTCCAACGGAAATGGAGATCCACATATGATTGACAGTATTTAGGTGCATGAGAAGTTGAAAAGCACAACACCAGGAGCACCAGCATCTCACCATGAAATGGTATTACAGTCTGGACAAGCTATAGTTTCAGCCTCCTACATCCAGGACGTAAGAAATTAGATAGGTGAGACAGGAGTTACTGTAATATTAGACGCATGCTGCTTGACCATTTTACAAACTGACGCAGTCTCGATGGCAGTACGGCTTATAATCACCACTGCTTTAAATTGTGGGGATATGGGCTCAAAATTTTGTCTCATGTTTGAAGCCATGAAATAACATCTGATTGGAGCGTACGCATAAAACGAGTTACAGTACAACTGGGTAATAAAGTAGTCAAAGATCGTTGTTACTCATTTTATTACTTAAATATACGTGAGACTGGAGTCGATGTTATCGTTGGTGAAATTAATCCATTGAGAATGTAAACACTTAATACGAGGGCATCATAAGCTTTGATTGCATTGATTTAAATTTATTGTAATTCTTGACTTGCTTATTTAAACTCATAACCTACTAAGGAAATACTGCCATCATAATCACGTCCTTTGTAGGAAACTTAAAAGAAATGGAGATGATTAAACAAGAAAGAGAGAAATTAAAGATAAGCACTACGTCGTTAGGATTAGCATTTTACGTTCAACTTAAAACAATGACATCGCAGATAATCTTAAAAAGTCATCGCACATTGGAATCTCAGAAAGAATGGATGCACCTATTATTTAGCCAAGTATGTAGAGAGAGGAGTGAGTGGAAGAAACGGTCAAAAGCAAACCCTTTGTGCAAATGCTGGATTGAAAGCATCAAAATGTCAGCGAGTTGCGTGGATATGGGTAATCTTTACTTTGTTCCATATCGCATCGCTTCAGATAATAAATCAACAAAACTGTTGCCCATCGTGCGATATTGCTGGTTCTAAATATAAATAATCCTGCGATTTAGAGCTTGCAATTTGAAACTCAGAACTCACAGACCATTCTGTATAAGGATAGCAAATGTGAGGAAGTCACTAGTAAGTCGTGTTGATTATCGTGGAAGTTGGATTGGGTCATTATTATTAACTGTTGGAAGAGGGAAATCTCGAACTACATAATATATCTCTGCACAAAGAATGTCAATCTATTTCTTTCATAGTTTCACCTCCCTTTCGTTATAACAGCAAATAAGTGATATTAGCATATCTCTACTGTTCATCACTGCTTGAATATAGCAACAATCATTAATAAAAACATGGAAATAAAACGATGAAATAAATATGAAAAAGAAAGTTAAAAGAGGATCTTTACAGAAAGCCAGATGAGAAATAATAGTGGAGAGTAGTCCAATATTATATAAGTAGTGCCTCATGGTCAATATTATAGGTGCATCAAATAACAAAATTGTAGTCACTAATCTGAACTGGAAAATATCTGGTAGAGGCAAAATCACTCACAGGATAGAGCGCGCACTATAAAAGTGAGAGAAAATTAGAAGACTATAAGCTGAAATCTGAAATGAGTAAGTATGATGTGGAATATTTTAACGCTTGCTTTTATACCAATGTGTGCCTCTGGGCAGAAAAAGTGAGGATGTAGGTTATATTCCAGAAATTATATTTAGGTTAGTTAGTTAATGAAACTTCAATTATGGTGTCAAGTAGAAAGCTGCTTTTACGTGGTGAGAGTTCAATGAGGTAAAATAATAATTCTCTGTTTCTGCCAGTGTAGTGTAAAAGACTAGGAGGATATAATAAAGCTAATATGTATGGAAAAATATGATAGGATGTCCATTGAGATTAAAAGGTAAGTAGAGAATTTATAGGGTATGTAAGTTTGAAGGAGTATCTTATATATTCTTGGTATAACTCTAATCATCACTATTTTGTTCTTCCTTTATAAAGTGATTCTTTTTATAACTGTATTGGCATACTTCTAGATTCTGTGTACCAATCATAGTAATTAGTGAATACATATATATATATAGTTTTCTGTATGAGAGAAGATTATGATTTTTAATTATGGCGAGACATTACGTATCCGAAGATTTATATACGATTTTACAGGCAAAATACGACTACATTGATACTTCATGGAAAAATGTGGGCATGAGTATATAAGTTAGTTAGACATAAGAATACCTGCAGAGTTTGGGCTCCAGTTGATAAGAAGCGAGATGCGTACCAGTTTTCTGCAAGTTGTGTGTGCTACCAATAGCTGATATGAAAACTCATAGATAGTGGTTGGCGGAGATGAAGTAACTGCACTTGGGGTGTAGTGTACGATGCTACTGATACTGCTAAATATAAAGTGTAAAATGCTGATGCAGTACTGCGTATGTCTGTCTCAAAGAGTAGAGCTCTGAGCATGAATATCTCAGGCTTACATTATTTAAAGGAAAATACGTATCTGCTTGCAGCTGAGGATCTCAGAGGTAACCGAGGTCTATTCTAGATAAAATGGACAGGATTAAGAAGTCTAAAGTTCATAGGACCAATCGGCTGGGATTTTGAACTCACTACTACTTTATACTTTCCAATCTTTGATGATATATATATTGAATGATTGCACGGGATGGGCCTTACCCACTAGCCTTATATAGTAGCTGGGAGTATGAGTCCTTGATATCATTGTAGCTGTGCTTTTCATTATTTCCAGAAATCTATGCGTCGATGACACACACATTGGTTATCTTGAGTCCCTTTCGTAGGGCAAATAAAAGGTCGCAACATGGCTATTGCATGTCACATGACCTACTCTAGGATTTGTTGTTAGGGTGCTAGTTAATAGTGGCCGGTTGAAGTTGTTCAAGTTCGAGTTTCTCTTTAGCATCCTAATTCCTTTGGCGCCAAAAATGAGCCAATACACATGAATGTAATACAAAGAACACATGCTACTAATAAAAGATAGAAACCTGCATTCCAACCAAGTTTATCTGCTACAAACACCAAATAGTGTTGTTGTACCTAAAGTTTTGCACCAACAATGGACTCATGAATCGACACAGACTCGACTTTCAGCAGAACTCATGCGAGCTAGGTGGGTGCAATATCCATGGTTGTCAGACTGAAGCTAAGAATTGAGGGAATGTAGATTAAACAACCCACAATAGCAGCTCGAGAAAGTAAACTCACTAAGAGAGACTCGCATTGGCCACAACCAAATATACAGAAGAAGATAATACTCTATAGCAATGATTGCAGGTGGCATGCGATAACTCTTAAAGAATTTATCGAAATGTAACTATGCATAGTAGAAGGAGATAACCGTCATTCAAGAGTAAAATAGATGACACCTGCTTTGGATCCCTGCTTTGCAATAAATAAATTGGAAGCCATGCTACAGCTACCTAAAGGAGATCATGTAAAACGAAGGTGTCCCAAACTAATGATACCTTGCAAGCGTATTTTCGATGCGTATTTACAAAGATTTTACTCTTGTGCTCATATGGCATGCACCATGAACAGTAGCGCCTTGGTGAGCTGTGTCAGCTTGATGATCACTTGTTGCGGTGGTAAGCTTGCTTCACACGTTCATGTACTTTCTTTGATTAAGAAAGAAATGGCCGTTGCTAGCGATACCTGCACATAGCGCCGGTAATTTCACCATAACTCCCTAGTGCCATGATTGATCTGTAGTAGTAAACATAAATGCGGCAGCCACGATTGGAGCTACGCATACCACCACCGAGCAGTTATGGGAACATTCCAGATAAGCCGCGTAGCCACGTTCCTGTTTTGACCATTTAGCTAAAGGTGATAAAGGATGGTCCTACAAATCATGAAAAAAGCGGTATTTTTAAAGGAAACTAAGAAGGCGGATATCTGACAAAACTCATAAAAGATATTGATAATTACTGTAAATGGGACCGTATGCAAGCAGCAGGACGCTGTCCTGCGACTATATAAAACTTTTACTTAGACCATAAGCGATAAGCGCCACCACTGAGACCGCTTGAAACCGTTTCTGTTTTGCTCGCCTGGAGATATCAGTCAAAAGTGTGTTGATAGAAGCAAAGTTATTACGAGCAAAGCCTGTTGCACTGCTTATAACCTATAAAATACCAATTTAATGATTTACAAATATATTTTATAATACAGTTATAAATCATGCTGGCGGCACCCTGATGATTTTGCTTTTTGGTTGTAGAAATGGCACAGATTATTACTGCCACTGCTGTAATAACTAAAATCCTATTGCATTATTACAATACTGTTTCACCTTGAGATGTAAAATGATTTATGAGATAAAATATTAGTTGCATGATAAATTTATTTGTTATGTGCTTCAAGAGGTACGTATAGAAAACATTTGGATGTATAGACAAGTGCTTCCTTAATAATAGATTAAATATGCTCGGGGAGGTTCTCATCTATGAAATACTTACATACGTGAACAATCAAGTAGAAAAGAAATATGTAAAACAATTTGGTGAAGATTCTTTAAGTAGTAATAATCATAGATCCTAATACAAAGGATAAACAAATTTTGAATCTATTGATATTCTAAAAGACAATTGCGAAAATAGTATAGAACGGGCAGGAGGAGATATGAGCTTATTGAGTTTTAATGTGTATTGATCCCATGGCGAAATAAAAAAGGCGCATTGTCCTTATAGACAGGCTATATAACAATGAAATAATTTAGATGGTGTTCAATACAATGTCACCTTTGTTCTATAGTTGCGAGGATTCAGGTTTGCGATCTCTAAAAGATGTTGATTTTGTGACGGATATCTTCTTCTACTGCGGTGAGGTCTGATCTCTGCAGATGAGATGCTCTCGTGTCCATTTCGAGAGGTTTGTGTACGATGTGCCGCTTGGGTGACAGTGCTTTGAACTCGCCTACTGTACCACAGCCGGGTGACAGCACATAAGAAAGAGTTGGTTTTCAATGGCGCGCTCACTTCGTTTGATACTTGCCAGTGGCGTAAACGCAGTAGGCCATTGAGCAGGTGTTTCAAATAACTCACATGTTGTCTTCTGCGTGACTATACGAGAGCTCAGGAAGCGAGATATAACATGATAGACCATACTAGCACTGAGGAATGCATCAATTCAAAATGAGTGGAGTATGCGTGCCTGTAGCTGATGTGGTCCTCTTTAGCAGGACTAAATCGTCCGTACATTTTGGAATACTCTCCTACGAGCTTGCCTTCACGGTTGTAACATGGGAGGTATTAAATACATCCTCTTTCTTGCTACGGCTACAGAGACGCCCACAATGTTTACATTGTGGTTCTCTGAATGTGCTTAATAAAGCTTTGTTCTTTCTCCATTTGTCCAGCAGTATTGGTAAATCTAGATGGATGAAATCTGTATTCCATGTGAGCTAGACAGGCGATGTCGGAGGGCTTTTCTGATAGAGGGCTTTGTGAGAAATAATTCCTTGGACGCTTGCATAATTGTGTTCACTTCGTTTGCATGGACGTCGTCTGTATGAAAGCTGAGCGTTTTCTGTAAGAAATCTACCGTCTATTGGATGAGCATAATTTCTAGTAAATATGTGTTATAATTAGAATATTCAGCATTATTAGACGGATTACAATATAAGAGTCGATAAACTAGTTTAATTTTTTTACAATCTTTTGATAATAATAGTTTTGTATACTATTTATGGAGATATAGGTTATTACTTTAGATAATGTTTGAATCTTTTGGTGAAAATATGGAAACAAATAGATGTTATAAATGCAAACTAGCACACGTCGATATAAAAAATCTTCTTCAGTTGGAAGACATAATTCAAAATTTGGTAGCTCTCAGATGCAGGCTCCAGCCCTAAAATCGTCCAATACCAGCAGGAGTTGTTTATGTGACGGGCGTGGAAAAACATTTCGTGAATCTTGGCTTTCAGTGCTGGAGCAATATATAAAGAACGAAAAGAACATTTTGGTAGTTTAGAGATTGTCTTAAGGCTATACAAGAGCTACTGGTGATTTTACTCTTTGTATATAATCCTTACACGATCATTTATGGGTGTACTTTCCGAGTGTGGGAAAAAGTGATTTACAAGCTGTTGGCGCTTTATAGAACATATTTTATTGGGGCAAAAGCAATTGGGACAGGTACATTGTGGGTGACGATGTGTATTTTATGCAAAGTGAAAGTAAAAGCCTTTTTAAATATTCCTCACGATGTACAGGCAATCATTGCTATGAGTATTCAGATGAGTCCATATTGTCCTGGACCTCGAAAATCGATTGATGAAGTACTAATAAACTGCGATTACTTTTACTATTCTTCATGTGAAATGTTATAATATTCTGTATATAATTGTGTTCTAATGAGGAGGACCTGTGAGAACTGGATTCCGTTGGTAACACTGTTGAGTTTTGAGCGTGCACAATGGTTGTGGCAGGTTGTGCGTGCTTTCACAGACAGAACCTGCTAGTTCAGTACCGCCTGTAAAGAAGTTAGATGGTACATCCATCGGGCACTCCTGTCCTTATGTATCATACGAGGCCGGCGACGACGAAAGATAATGATGCTGTTATTCCGGGAGGAGTTTGTTTCCGAGAACAAATGGGAGTTCCTCAAGGATAACGCTATAATCAGTGACGATGGATCAATTGTATGATTATGTTGTAAATGTGTGCTGCGTTGCCTGAAAAACCTAGTCGTTTTGCAACCTTTGATGACGGTTATGCAGATACATATTCTATCCGTATGTCACGTATGAAGAATATGGATTCCGGCTACTGTTTGTTTATCAATCCTGGCGATGTTGGGACGCGTCTAACCCCGGATCAAGTGCGTGAAATGCACAAAATAGAGCGTACTATTTGCTAAACCATGGTTTCAACGTCAGAGCTGGGCCAATTGTCGGAAAGCAGAAAACAAATTAGAAAATATCACAAAGGCCCAAAGAGAGCACTTGCTAAAGAAAGTAGGTGAGCGTGAGGATGATCCTTGGTTTCTACTTGCTATCCATATGGAGATAAAAATAGATGCGACTCGATGCATCTAAAAGCTGGCATATCAAGATGGAGCATAGCTGTGAAAGTCTGGCTGAGGCTCAATACTGGTGATAATCCATACTCAATATTTTGCGTGTTTGGGTGAGGCAGTGCGGTGGATATCAAGCATTTGAAGAACGCGTAGCACGCAGACTTTCTTCACTGTTATAAGGAGAAATACATTGTTCAAAAGAATTGGGTAAAGTTCCATCGTGTGGTGTTCTTATTTACCGTTGTCACATCACCCTTCGTGGTGCTCTTTTGGACCATTTAATAATGTAAATAGCGCTGCTGTAATTGGTGCTATCTTACAATCCCGCCATCCTCATTACGTACGTGGTCGTTTAATGACGACAGTACAAGCTATTTTTGGGGACTGTAGGGGTTCGGTTGAAAGCCAGATTTCGTTCGATTTAATGCTCGTGAGATGGGCATTTCGATCTTGATCCAGTCTGCTCGTTATGTAGGCTATATTTTAGAAATTCTGAAGTCCTCGTCGTGTCAAGTAGGCATTTTGCAGCAGCTAATATTCGAGAAGGCGATACTACGAGTAATATTGCGAGAAATATGAATAATGCTGTGGCAGCAGCGATTAGTGGCGGTGGATCCCACGACCCCAATGGTGCTGGTACGGCCGTTTTGCCATATGGTTTCATCTTGCGCTGACGGTGGTACGTTATCGCGAGGATGTGGCCTGATGAAGACGCCAGACTTTGTGCGTTTCTCTGAAATCGGGTAACCTTGTGCATGGTAACTGCGATGAAAACTCAGCTTGGTGATATGAAGAGGCCATGGAGTATTACCTGCTGGTCCGCCTCTTATCGTCGATGGTGGTAGAAGATGATTACCGAAGGTGATGGTGGCTGCGTGAGCGTCGTAATGCTGCTATCGGTCCAAAAGAAAGATGGCGCACGGATGCTATGTCGACTTAGCATAATCGTAGGTCGCCAACCAGGATATTCTGTTAAGAGTACTGCGTCGTGACGTACAAGATATTCTGAAAAGAGTTTTACATTGCGCGTAGCAGATGGCGGTTCTGGATTCTACTTTGCTGCCTATAACGGTGAAAGTCGTAAATAAACCTGCAGCCGATTTGTTGGGGGAACGCATGATCCCAACGGCGTTTATCGTGAAATAAGGAGGGACAGATGAAGAACCTTTTACGCGTGTACTGAAGCTGCCTTTGCGGTGAGGTATTCTTCTGCAGGTGGGGTATACCTATACCTTGATCAATATATGTCTTTGCATCGACTTCTGAGAGTTTAGCTAGCGAGGCGCATCAGATGACTACTAAACTTCCTGATGTGAGAGGAGGAGGCGCTAAATATGTGTCCTATGACCGTCAATTTCGCGGCCGTTGTTACCAGAAAACTCTGTCGAAGAATTTACAAAGGCTAATGAAAGTACGCCTATAAATATCGATTTGAAGGGACGCTCGATTAGATTGCTCAACCTGGATGCCAGACCAGCCGCTATGCTGTCATGGGTTTATATATGACTCCAGAGATGTTGTCTGCTCGTCTTAAATGCAGGTTGACCCCGAACACAGAAGTTGATACAGAGACTTGAAGACTTGCCTCAGGGAGCGATGAGATCGTGAATGCTGCATGCGTACTCTGACAGTGTGGTGTATCTGACGGTAGAGTTCGAGACACTACGTCGCGTTATCGGACGCGATGCTGGGCGACGCGTCGCGTTTACATGCAAGCTACTGATATCGGTCATATCGGCGTATTACCACCGATGAAGAATAACTTCTTCTGCGAGTGACGTGAGAACTGGGGATGTCTTCATGTTCAACGGCATTGAAGGGGGATGGCGTGTTATCAGCTGGAGGGCGTTTCCGCTTTATCGGTGTTGGTATGGACAAAACCGTCTACATTACTCAGTGTTGATGACAATGCAGTGACTGGTAGTCCATGACCGGTGTGAGCTTCAATCCGGTTTACAAGAGACATACATTACTGCCCTACTACATTTAATGAATTGACATTATCTGATGCGACATCGTGTTAAGAATGGTGATGAAGAAACTACTAAGGTAACGAAGATACTACGTCTTCTGAAATCATCAATAGTAGTGGTAGTAGAAAAATCTTAAGAAAAAGCCTTTGCAATGTTCTTTCATTATAAAAGGCTATTCTAATAGTATGTTACCTAAGGATATCTATGATATATATGTTTGTACGCCTATATGTTACATAGGTGATGTTGCAGCTACTGCACCTGCTGCGCGGTGGATTGAGGAACAGTATCCTGATGCTAGAGATTTGCATTGGTTGTAACGCCCTGGTAGCCTGGTAGAGAGCTTTTACAGCCATCCCTATGTGAGATGAGATAATTCCCTGCAGGGAGGATGAATACGAGGCTCGTCCTACTACATGTTCCCTACAATTGTGGCGCATGTGAATGGTGGGATCTGCTCAAAATTAGAGAACCTTATAAGAACGTGATGTGACCGTTGATGGTGCAAGGGCGTCTCATAACAGTAGGTTGGTCTGACCAGCTTCCAAGGAGCACCCATTGAGACTTGGCCTGTGAGTGGCACAAAAGAGTTGAGTTGGCTGTTGCTAACTATAAAACAGAGCCTAGTACAGATCACGTGATTAAAGCGCTATGTAGCAGGGGTAGCTCCAGTTGTTAACCAAAGGCTGTGCCGGTCGTCCAGAATTTAGATGCATCGCTTAACGTGGCTAAAATGCGGTGTTGAGAGCGGTTCGTCCACTAAAGTGAGTCTAATTAGCACAATACGCTGTGCCACATGGATTTTCGGGTGCCATATCAAATTTCACATAGTTGGGCAGAGAGCAAATCGTAAGTCGATTGATGATGTTTCTTTACATCGAGGCGTGGTGAAAACTCCGTTTTCGCGTTGGTGCTAGTTATTAGGCACCCTCTTCGGCAACGAGGTGGCCTCCAGGAAAATGGTATTCTCTCATTAAATCCCTTCAATATGGAGGCGAAATTTTGTTTTGTTTGGGGTGGTCCACTAAAGAGGCTGCTCAATACAAACTTGATGGACTCGCTAACAGATGAAGCATTGATAAAATCGTATTCTGAATATATTGCAGGAAAACGACGCTTCAAGAATTAGCTGGTGATTGAAGTTGTGATGTAGTAGTTACTGCTGATACTGGAGCTCTGCATGTGCGTGGCTTTAAATAAAGCCTGTAGTAGCCCAACTCTTTGTGCCCTGACGCCTCAAATTATGCCCTCTGACGAACCTTTAACAAGGTGTAATAAATAGGCAGTAAGATGATTGCTTGGGCTGCCGTAAACGACGTTGTGCTAAATCTGATCAATATTGTATGTCTGGTATTGAAGCAGTACGCGTAAAAGCTATTTTCGAATTGATGAGGAGATACACATGGCAAAAGTTTAAAAATTCAAAAGGTTTATCCGATGCGGATATGATGAAAAATTTTAAGGATACAGAAAATTTCGAAATACTATGCTCAATATGGAACGAGATACTAAAACCAGTAGTTCACTCAAAGTCCAAAGCAAAAGAAGATGCGTCACCGTGAGTTCTTAACTGAAAAAGTAGAGACTATGATTGGTAAATGCTCCTTGATATCGAAAATGGAGTATCAAAAAGAAGAAGAGGCTCTCTCTATTCAGGTAAAACAGGAAGGTAAAATATTGTCCCTTGAAACTGCGCTAAAAGGTTAAGCCTGAGAAGTAAAACATATAATAGACTCTCAAATTTTAAAAGATTAGGTCAGAACCTGTCAATAGATGGGCAGGTTCTTTTGCAATATTTTATGCATTTAAAAATATCACCTGAGTTATTAATAAAATTGATGAGCCTATAAGCATACCGATGTTTATCAATTACTACATTTATAAATACCGATATATTTTGAAAAGTATTTAATAATAACTAAAAAGTATTACGATATAATTTTTAGTTTCTCGATAAAATGAGCAATTACAAAAATTAATTTGATTAGCATACATGCTAAACTCTAGTTTTCTCTGCAGTTTTGTGATATTCATCACGATCATCTTAGAATACATGGATTATGAGTAAATAGCATAATGTGGTTGTTGACAAAAATTTTATAGTAGTCTAATATAAGTATGTATTTTCGATTTTTGGCGCGTTTGGCTAGTGTGAGCAGACATCGATCGTATAGGTATGAGATAGTTGTTTGATGGGTGTATAAAAGTTACATACACAGACTATTTCGATTTGGAGGATTAACATGGCTAAAAATTAAGAATTTGCGAAACCGTTCTTCGTGACGGTCATCAATCTATTTTGGCAACACGTGTGCGCTACGAACAAATGGAACCAGTGCTCGGCCTTTTTAGATGATATTGGTTATGAAGCTCTTGAATGTTGGGGCGGCGCCTTGTGACAGCTGTCTTCGTTTCTTGAATGAAGATCATGAAGACATAACCGCAAATTGAAAGCTAATTTGAAAATACCCCATTACAAATGTTGCTTCGCGGTCAGAAATTTGTTGGGCTATAAACACTACTCCGACGACGTAGTAGAAGCATTCTGTAATGCGGCTGTAAAAATGGTATCGACCGTATCCGTATTTTTCGACGCATTGAATGACCCACACCAGTATGGAAAGCTGCTATTAAGTATTCCCAGCTGGTGCACACGTTCAATCCGCTATGGTATACACAATTTCTCCAGATTCACACAACTGAAAGCTTCTTGAAAAGTGGCTGCTAAACTTTGGTAGAAATGGGTACTGATTCCTTTGTATCAAAGATATGTCCCGGTTTGTTAGGACCTGCTGATGCGTATGATTTGGTTTCCACTGCAAAAACGTTTTTGGCGAATTGCCAATCGACTTACACAGCCATTTCACTTGCGAGTCTTGCTAGTACTACATACTGAAAGCTGCTAAAGCTGGCGTGAATATCATTGATCTGCTATCTCTCCATTCGCTCATGCAACTAGCCAACCAGCTACTGAAACTATGATTGAAATGTTCAAAAGGTACTGAATGGGATCTTGGTCTTGATCTTGATAAATATATTCATTAGTTGACCACTTCCGTCAAAAGTAAAACAACAAATCGCTGAAGAATTCAACTTGAAACCAGCTAGTGATGTAATCCCTGCTGTTCGTCGTTACCAAATTCCTGGCGGTATGTTGTCAATACTCACCAATTGAACGAAATGGGTATGGGCGATCCTGCTTTCGACGTTATGGATGAAATGCCCACGCGTTCGGAAGACTTGGGTTACCCTCCATGGTATCCCAGCATCCCAAATCGTTGGTACAATGGCTATGATGAACGTTATGATGGCGACCGTTACATAAATGGTTTCCTAACGAAGTTAAAGACTCTTGTTCGTGGTAAATGGTCATTGCCTGGTACAATTTCTGATGAAATTCGTCAATCTATCATTAGTGATGAAAGAACCTATCACTTGCCGTCCGGCAGATCTTATCGAACCTGAATTGAAGGTTACCGTCAAGATTTAGCTTCTACAAAGGCTACAGTAGGTATCACTGACGAAGACTGTATGACTTACGCTATGTTCCCCAGAAGTTGCTATTAACTTCTTCGATGCAAATCGTCGTTAATTCAAACTTTAAAAGAGGATTCTTAGGAATCCTCTTTTTAAACCATATTTAAACTATCCTCATAAGAAATAGTATAATCTAGTATATATTTTGTTTTTATTAAATGAAGAGGATCCAATAGTTGTGCCTTATATTTTATGTTTTAGTATAAACAGCATGGGCAAGTTTCCTGTTAAAAGGGAGACTAAGGAACTATGAAATATATCAGATATTACCATTTTCCTTATCGCCATAAGATACATGGGTGCGTGTGAAAATATAATACGAAAAGTATTAGATATTAAAAAGGGTCGAGGGTACCTTTGAATAATCGGTCAGTATAAACTACGTATGAAAGAATCGTGAAAAATATGTTGGATATTTGCGTGTTTTACTTGCGTTAAGTATTAAAAATAACGTAAACTATAGAGTATCTACTATTTATGATATTGAGGTAATCCTGTGAATTTACAAATACGAATTTGGATATCCAATGTTGTGCTGTTTGTTGTACCTATTTTAATAGCAATCATCTTATTTTTGCTATATTTTTACGGGTTTGCGCATATTGGCCAATGCCAGTTATATTTGCGTATTGAGCAGGAACAACAGTTTAAAGTGTCAGTCGAATAACTGAAACCATTACCTTTTATGAGGTTAGAAAATGATCTAATTAATAGCTTGGTTAAGCCTAGCTATAGCTCTACTGATCAAAAGGAAGTATATGTTGAAAGTACTCGATCAAAGGAGTATAGTGTATAACTACGGTAATCCACAAATCTATAGTGCTAAATCTGCCATTGTTGGTCTTATTGATGTTAATCCTGAATTACAGGGCATCGTATCAATCCAATAATACTTTCGTTTATGAAAATGAGAAAGTACGATGGACGTCATTCCTATGTATACCATATTGCGATTAGGCGTACTACTCATGGTAGTGATAGACTTAATGGAATCCGTGTCTTTCTATATTATCGTAGTTTCCATATTGCTCTTTATTGTTGACATTTTGCTATTAACCGATTTGTTGCACGGTTTATCATGATTCACGTTAAGAACATGCAGCAAAGTCGTTAGAAATGGCAAATCGTCAGATTGAGAAATGGAACAGGAGCAACAGAAAAGAGCTGCTCGCTGGTATATCCGTGATATACGAACTCCGTTGACGGCTATTAAAGCGTATGCTGAAAGGCGTTCGTGATGGTATTGCACCACGGAAGAGCAACAAAAAGATACATGGGGATTATTTTGAAGCGGGCCAATGATTTGAGATTCTATGTTGAGAGGAACTATTCCTCATAACAACATTGAACTATAAAAAGATCGTCATCTGAGCGAATTGAATTAGGTCCAGTTTGTGCGCTGACTTTGTAGAGATCATTTGAGCTCCCAGCGTATCAATCGAAGGGAGCTTGAGATTAAAGGCTCGTATAGCTACGGAAACACCTTTTATCAATGCTAACCCACAATTGTTACAACGAGTTTTGCAGAATGTGTTGAACAATAGCGCTAGAAAGTATAAAATGACGATATTGGTCATTGCGTCATAGATGTAACGAGTGATGATGATTTTTGTATATGTGTCATCAGTGATGATGGTCAGGTGTACCGCCAGAATCTCTAGAGCGTCTGATGCGCCCATTCTATCGTGTAGATTCGTCTCGTACGAATCCTCAAGAAGGTAGTGGCCTAGGATTGTCGATTATCCGTCGAATTATGGAAATCTTTGAAGGCCGAGTTATGATTGAAAATGTAAGGCCACATGGTCTACGTATTATATTAGAGTTTCTAAGCAAGGAGAAGAATCATGAGTGAGACATATCTTAATTATTGAAGACGATTTGGATATTGCCAATATTGAGCGTGATTATTTAATGGTGGCGGGCTATGATGTAACTATTATGACTAATGGTACAGATGGCATTGAAGCAGCATTGAATACTCCTGTAGACCTTATTATCCTTGATGTTATGTTGCCAGAAATGGATGGCTTTGAAGTTTGTCGTCAAATTCGTGACAAAGTTCGTGTACCAATCGTTATGGTAACTGCGCGTCTTGATGATATCGACAAAATCCGTGGCTTAGGCGTAGGCGCTGATGATTATATTGAAAAGCCATTCTCTCCATCTGTATTGATTGCGAAGATTCAAAGCTATGTTGGCGCAATATAAACGTTTAACAGAGCGCGATGCAATGGAAACTAAACGCTATTCAATCCGGTGAAATCCGTCTCGATCTAAGATGATGAAAAGTATGGGTGAATGAAAAAGTTCATCTCAAAAGAAAGAATTCCAATTGTTGAGTTCTTTGATGCGTAACCGTGATATTGTATTTAGCAAAGAAGAATTGTATTCTCGTGTATGGGGACTTGACTCCTATGGTGATTATGCAACTGTAGCGGTTCATATTAATCGTTTACGTGAAGAAATTGAGGATAATCCATCCGATAGTAAGCATATTATTACAGTGTGGGGTGTAGGGTATAAATTCGTTTAGTATCGAGAATATGCATTCACATTATACTCACGTTGTTCATGTACTGTTGATTAGATATGACTTTATAGAGATTTTTATTATAGAGATATAATCAAAGGTTTAAGAATTGTTTATATAGTTACTTTGATGGTTTAGATATTCCATGTATACTTATTTAAGTAAGGCTGACTATGACTCTAGATAAGCAATATTTTAACTTCTCTCTCTTAATAAGTTCTCTCTAAAAGCTTATCTAGATCACATATACTCTCTCTCCAACAGTCCTTACACTCTCAAACTATATGCATAAAAGGGCATTTGCTAGCGACGGCTAGTAAATGCCCTTATGATTTAGATTTACAGATATTTGAATACATTCTATACAAGCTTCTTTCAGGATTCTAGGTATTTATCTAGTAGAGGATATACGGTTATAATAATTATACTTTTATAAGAAAAAGTTATAAATTGATATCTTGCATTGTAAAAAGCAGGCGTACTATAATAGGTTCATCAAAATCAATTTTTATAAAATTGATTTTGAGATGATTTAATTAGTGTGAGACGTGGCGTATTTATAAAAGTATCATAATTATATGATTTATGATTTGGTTCTTATTTTACCTTTTATAATCATCATTAAGACGTTATGGGTGATGTAGAAGAATATTAAGAAGAATATAAGGAGATCTACTGACATTTTCAAAATATAAGAAAACAGTAATTGCGTGTATTCTTGCTTTGGGTATTGGGGTAGGCGGAGGATACTATTTCTTTGGCAGCCCTGTTAATACGCAACCAACAAACGTGAGAGAACAAACTAAACAGACTAAGCCTATTACTGAAACGCGTAATACCTATGTAGTACAAGCAGCTAAAGAATCTGGGCCAGCTGTAGTAGGGATTACAACACAAGTATTTCAAAAGGATATTTTTAACCGTACTATCTATGCTGGAGAAGGTGTCGGATCTGGTGTGCTTATCGATAATGACGGACATATTATAACAAATAAACATGTGGTAGCGGGGGCTAGAAATGGGGAGGTTACAGTATCATTGTCTGATGGCAGTACGGTGACGGGGACTGTTATAGGTTCAGATTCACAGACGGACTTAGCAGTTGTAAAAATTAAACCTCCAAAAGATATTAAACCTATAAAAATTGGTGACTCTGACTCCTTGCAAGTAGGGGAGCCAGCTATTGCTATTGGCAATCCTTTAGGTCTTGAGTTTAAAGGTTCAGTTACCTCTGGTGTTAGTAGTGCCTTAGCACGTACAATTGATGATCAAGGTCAACGATTCCCATTGATTCAAACTGATGCAGCCATTAATCCAGGTAACTCAGGTGGTGCGCTTATTAATGCAGATGGCGAGTTAATTGGTATCAACAGCTCTAAAATCTCTAAAGAGGGAATTGAAGGTATGGGCTTTGCTATTCCAATTAATTCTGCGATGACAATTGTTGATTCTATTATTAAAAATGGTAAGGTTATTCGTCCTTATATTGGGGTGTGGGCTGTAGACCGTCAAACTGCAGCGCGCAATAATGTAACCTATGAAGGTGATGGACTCTTGTTGTTCAACTTGATTCTAATGGTCCTGCTGCACAGGCTGGTCTCGTAGAAGGGATACGATTGCACAAATTGATGGTAAAGATATTACTACATTACTCGAATTAAAAGAACAAATTGATGCTAAGAGCCCTGGAGATACAATTTTGGTATCCTATACTCATAATGGCAAAATGAAGAGCGCACAGCTTAAATTAGGGAAGCGTCTTCAAATTAGAATCTAGTAAATAAAATTTAATTAAAGTATTCCAATAATGCATTACTTTCTTTTGTAGTGTTAGAAAATCCTCATCTTTTAGATGAGGATTTTTTAGTTATAATAGAGTGCTTTAATAGATTTTGTATAAAAATACCTATAAATAAGAAAATTTTTTTGAAAAAAATTTTTCCTATAAATGCTGAAATTAACTGTGTTTATAGATTAGAAATAGATATATATTAAGTTCTAATATTTTTTTACAAAGTACCTTGCGTTCCGAGGTACCTTATGTTATTATGTATTTGTCAGTACATGATAGTGACCGTAAGAGAGCTTTCACATTGGCAGGCAAGCACAGCCTAAAAGGGAGGAACTATGCAAGTTCAATTAAAAAAAGGTGTTATGGACATGCTGGTGCTAGCATTATTAACACAAAATGATCGCTACGGATACGAAATCGTAAGCACCATTTCAGAATATATTGAAATATCTGAAGGAACGATATATCCATTGTTTAACAGACTGAAAAAAGAAAAGTATGTTGAAACGTATTTAAAGGAGTCTTCTACAGGCCCATCACGGAAATACTATCATATCACGAACGAAGGCCGTGCAGCATATAACAAGATGCGTCAAGAATGGGATGATTTTTCTGGTGTTATCAATATGCTGTTGAAAGGAGTCGATAATAATGAACAAAAATAGCTTTTTGGATGCATTGCGTAATATATTTAAAAAAGCACGTGTTGCAGATGTGGAGAGTATTATAGAGGTTTATGAAGAACATTTTGCGGTAGGTTATGAAAAGGGTCTTACCGATAGTGAGATCATTAAATCCTTAGGGACTCCAGAGGAAATATATGCATCCTACGTAGATGCAGGTATCATTACAGACACAATGAATCAAGATGGTAGTGAAAGTAAATCCGTTAATATGCAGGAAATTTATGCACGATTTGATGATTATAAAGAGCGTCTTTTACCTCAATTACCGGGGATGGCTAAAAAAGCATCTAAGACTTTGCTCTCTATTGGAAGTGCCTTATCCTATATTGTAGGTGCTCTTATATTCATTATTACACCGGCTATCTTGTTCTTACTAGGTAGCTCATGGCAACCATTTGAGAATGTTACTGCATTTCCAGTATTGTCCATTGTAACTTTAGTGGCACTTGGTGGTGTAGGTCTATTTGGTGGACTTACATGCGTCTTTGTTGGTACAGAGCTTCGCGGTGTGCGTGAACGTTACTTCCGCAATGTGGACTAAGGAGGATCTATGAGACGAATTATAATAACAGCGATTTTAACCGTAATTTGTGCTGTTGGGGCATGTACATCTTTTGCTGTTAATGATTTACCTAATTTTGGTGAATGGATGAAAACGAATGAACAACAGTTTAGAAAGCCACATAGACATGATGGTCCTAATAAATATATGGATAAACATATGATGGATGGAAATAATCAAATGATGCCTCAAGATGGCATGGGGCCAAATAATGGCGAGCATATGCACCAAAATGGTCAAAACCAAATGATGCCTCAAGATGGTATGGGACCAAATAATGGCCAGCATATGCATTCAAATGGTCAAATGCCTCCACAAGGTCAAATGCCTATGCAAGGCCAACCACCTCAACAAACTAATGGTAATGCACCACAACAACAAAGTGAACAAGGTGTGCCACAAAGCTACACAAAACTAACGATACTTTATGAGTCCATTTCTCTTATAAGATTATAGAGTACGTGGTCATGAAAGTGCATTCATGGCCACCATAGAGTCACATACTCTATGTGATACATTCGTATCAGAATCTCTCTCTTACACACAATAACTACACACAACAAAAGAGCTCCTCAGTGAAGGAGCTCTTTTTTGTATCTATTTATAAATATAGACAGTAGTTGATGGACTGGGAATATTTTATTAACTTCCTAATGAAAAACGACCTATGCATGTATATAGGTCGTTAAAAAATTATTTGATGTGTTTAGAACCGCGTTCTGTCATAGCTACGCCGTCTTTGCAAAGAGGGCATTCTTCAGGTTTATAAGTTGGAACTTCAAGATTAAGTAATGCTTGTACCTTTTTCATGAGGTACACCGAATTCTGCTTTGCCCCCAGAACGGTTAACAAGAAGGCCTACACCTACGATTTCACCACCGGATTGGTTGACAACATTTACTACTTCTTGTACAGAACCACCAGTTGTTACGATATCTTCTACGATAAGGACACGAGTGCCTGGCTCGATTTTTAAAGCCACGACGCAATGTCATTATGCCTTTTTCACGTTCTGTGAAGATAGCACTGAGTGCCAAGAGCTTTACCCTACTTCGTGAGCAAGTAAGATGCCGCCAGTCATAGGTCCAATAACAAGTTCCACATTTTGATCGCGGAAGCGTTCAGCTAATTCTTTACAAAGTTTTTCTGTATATTTTGGATGTTGTAATACATTGAAATTTTTCAACGTACATTGGACTGTGGAGACCAGATGTCAAAAGGAAGTGACCTTCTAAAAATAGCTTGAGTGTCGATCAGTAATTGTTTTACTTCTTGTTCTGTCATCATTTGGATACTTTCTCCATTTCTTCAATAATTAAACGAACCGCTTCACGAGGGTTTTCGGCTTGTGTAATAGGTCGACCGATAACAAGGCGAGATGCTCCATCTTGTAATGCACTAGCTGGTGTAGCAACCCGTTTTTGGTCGTCTGTTGTTGCAAAGGAAGGGCGAATACCAGGGGTAACGATGAGGAAGTCATCGCCACATGCTTCACGAATCATTTTAGCTTCTAATGCGGAACATACAACACCATCCATACCACAGTCCTTAGCGAGTTTTGCAAGTCGAATGACTTGGTCGGAAATTGGTAGCTGACCACCAATAGCAGTCCAAGATTCATCGTCAAAGCTAGTTAATGCGGTGATGGCTAATAATTTTGGGCGTTCACGCCTAGTTCTTTGCCACTCTCACGAGCTGCCTCAACAGCAGCTTTCATCATGACAGGACCACCTTGACCATGTAAAGTAATTAAACTAGCGCCGAGACGTGTTAAGGAAGCTACGCCATGGGCTACGGTATTTGGAATGTCGTGCAATTTCAAATCAAGAAATACTTGTTTGTTTTGCTCCTGTAAAAAACGAATTGTTTTTGCTCCTTCGGCGTAGAATAGCTCCATGCCGACCTTGTAAAAGCTAACCGAATCACCGAGGGATAATACGATTTCTTTCACTGCATCCATCGTGGATACGTCAAGGGCAACGATTAATCTGTCATCTGCCATGTTGCAACCTCCATACTACATACATATCTAAATAATTTTCACATACTGAGGGCCTATCTGTCAATTAAAATTGGTGTGAATGAGGGTGATTATTGGTCACCTTTGAACAGTAGATTATAGTCTATTTCATGCTATAATAAGTAGAGTAAATGAATATAATTCTTATATATAGATTTTGAAAGAGTCCTATGTTAGATTTTGTTGCATTAGACTTTGAAACAGCAAATAAATTTAAAAATAGTGCGTGCTCCTTGGCGGTTATTACCGTAAAGGACGGACAAATTACCAAAAAGGCATATAGCCTCATCAAGCCTCCGTTTATGAGTTTTGATGATGAATGTATTGAAATTCATGGTATCCAACCGAAGGATGTTCTTCATGAAAAGACCTTTGATCAGTTGTGGAATGCCATTTATGAAAATCATTTAAAAGGGAATATTATGGTGGCTCACAATGCGAAATTCGATATGAACGTATTGCGTGCTACTTTAGATTATTATAAAATCCCTTGGCCAGAACTAGATTATGCATGTACAGTTAAACTTTCACGTGCGGTATGGCCTGATTTGGTTAATCATAAGTTGAATACAATGGCCGCATATATTGGAGTTGAGTTTAAACATCACTATGCACTGGATGATGCAGAGACTTGTGCAAAGGTTGTATTAGAAGCTGCTAAGTTAAAAGGCGTTAATAGTTTACCAGATTTATTAAAGATTACAGGCGTACCATTAGAACCATTCATTGATGATAAAAATCGCTCTGCTCAAGATGCATTACATAAAGAGCCAGAACCAGAACAAATGTCGTTCTTTTAGTAAGGAGAGGTACTATGTTGGGGAAAGAATTATTAGCTTATGTAGATCATACATTATTGCGTCCTACAGCTACATGGGATGATATTAAAGAAGTTTGTGAGGATGGTATAAGGTATAAAACTGCATCTGTTTGTATTCCTCCAGATTTTGTAGCATCCGCCCATGAAGCATATCCAGAACTTAACATATGTACCGTTATCGGGTTCCCTTTAGGATATGAAACAACAGAGGTAAAGGTGGCCGAAACGAAACAGGCCATTGAAGAGGGCGCTTCTGAAATTGATATGGTTATTAATCTTGGAGATGTAAAGCAAGGTGATTTTGAAGCGGTAACTAGCGAAATTGAGGCGCTTAAGAAGGCTTGTGGTGATAAGATTTTAAAAGTTATCATTGAAACTTGTTATCTTACAGATTCTGAAAAGGTAGCGCTTTGCAAATGTATTACAAATGGTGGCGCAGACTATATTAAAACATCTACTGGATTTGGTAGCGGCGGTGCAAGCCTTGAAGATATTAGACTCTTTAAAAAGCATATTGGTCCTAATGTACAGATTAAGGCCGCAGGGGGTATTCGCTCTATTACGGATATGAAAGCCTATATTGCAGAAGGTTGTAGCCGAATTGGAGCCAGTGCAGCTGTAGAGTTATTAAAGAATCACTTGAACGAAGAAGTATAATAGAAAACCACCTAGGCTATGCTTAGGTGGTTTCTTAGAATGGCGGTGTAACTATGCGTATGTATGATATTATTCTGAAGAAAAGGGCGGACTTGCCGTTATCAGATAAAGAAATCCGCTTTGTCATAGATGGCTATGTAAAGGGGAAATCCCTGATTACCAAGTGAGTGCGCTCTTGATGACCATAGTTTTTAATGGTATGAATGCTCGCGAACTAGGAACTTTGACCTTGGCTATGGCTCAATCAGGTAATATGGTAGACTTATCGAATATTGATGGGATCACCGTAGATAAACATAGTACAGGTGGCGTAGGAGATAAGACAACACTTATTATTGCGCCTCTCGTAGCCGCTTGTGGCGGCAAGGTGGCTAAGATGTCTGGACGTGGACTTGGTCATACAGGTGGCACTATTGATAAGATGGAATCTATTCCAAATTTAAAGGTATCTTTAGAGAAAGATGCTTTTTATCAATCAAGTTAATAAAAATTGGTCTTGCTGTTATTGGTCAGTCGGAAGGGCTTGCACCTGCTGATAAAAGCTATATGCTTTGCGCGATGTGACGGGAACTGTTGATAGTATCCCTCTTATTGCATCCTCTGTTATGAGCAAAAAATTGGCTTCTGGTGCTCAAGCAATTTTGTTAGATGTAAAGGTTGGCAGTGGTGCCTTTATGAAAAACATAGAGGATGCTCGTGAATTGGCTAAAGCAATGGTAGATATTGGAAAGGAAAATGGCCGTTCAGTTAAGGCTATTTTGACGGATATGGATCGACCGCTAGGCCATGCTATTGGAAATGCTTTGGAGATTCGCGAGGTTATTGATACGTTGAAAGGTCATGGTCCAGAGGATTTAACGCATGAATGTATTATCATGGCAGCTCATATGCTCGTATTGAGTCATATATGCGACTATGAAACGGCTCTCAGTCGTGTGCAAGAGGCACTCGACTCTGGTGCCGCATTAGAACGATTGCGTATGATGATTGATGCTCAAGATGGCGACAGCCGAGTTATCGATGATGAAAGTATATTGACAATCGGCCAGTTTACCTATGATGTGATAGCACCTCAAGACGGTTATATTATCCATATGAATACAGAACAATGCGGGATTGCATCCGTTATGCTTGGAGCCGGTCGGACCGTTAAAGATGGCCCTATCGATTATAGTGCAGGTATTGTAATGCACAAAAAAACTGGGGATGCCGTTAGCATGGGTGAAAGGATAGCTACACTATATGCTTCTGATGAAAGTTTATTCACTAATGCGGCTCAGACCTATTTAGCGGCGATTACTATTGGTAATACTGCACCTAAAGTAGTGGATACTATACTAGATGTTGTAGAGTGAGGAGTGCAATATGAAAGAAAAGGATATTCAAAAGCTCATCGATCGTGCTATTGTGGCTCGCGACAAAACCTATAGTCCTTATTCACATTTTGGTGTGGGTGCAGCCCTTCTTTGCGAAGATGGAACCATCTATGAAGGGTGTAATATAGAAAACGCTTCTTATGGATTAACTAATTGTGCGGAGCGAACTGCTATATTTAAGGCCGTGTCGGAAGGGCAAACAAAATTTAAAGCCCTTGCCGTAGTTGCTGATACGGAAGGGCCTTGTGCACCATGTGGTGCTTGTCGTCAGGTGATTTCTGAATTTGAAATACCTCGTATTATAATGGCGAATTTAAGAGGGGACTATACAGTTGTTGAATTAGAAGGTTTATTACCTTTTAGATTTGGGGCCGATAACATATAAAAAAGAGACCACGTTGATGTGGTCTCTTTTTGGTATACCTTAGAATGCAGGAACAATAGCACCTTGGTATTTTTCTTGGATGAATTTGATAATTTCAGGACTATGAAGTGCAGCCATCAATTTTTTGATGCGAGGGTCATTTTCATTGCCTTTAAGTACAGTTACGATATTTACGTAAGGGAATCGTTATTTTCAATTGCCAATGCATCTTTGCCAGGGTTAAGACCTGCGTTTAATGCAAAGTTAGTGTTGATAGCGGCTAAGGCTACATCGTCAAGGGAACGAGGTACTTGTGCTGCTTCTAATTCTACGAATTGATATTCGTTAGGGTTCGCAGTAATATCTTGCACTGTAGATAAGATGTTTGTAGAGTCTTTTAATGTAATTAGACCTTGTTTTTGTAATAACAATAATGCACGACCACCGTTTGTAGGGTCATTAGGAATAGCGATTTTAGCGCCTTTTGGAAGATCTTTCAAATCTTTGATTTTACGGGAGTATAAACCCATTGGCTCAAGATGAACACCACCGGCAGATACTAAGTCAAGTTTGTGAGCTTTTGCGAATTCCTCCATGTAAGGTACGTGTTGGAAGAAGTTGGCATCAATTTCTTTGTCCCCTAAAGCCAAGTTAGGTGTGTTGTAATCAGTAAATTCAGTGATTTTTAATTCGATACCATCTTTTGCTAAGATTGGTTTAACTTGTTCCCAAAATTTCTGCGTGAGGTACTGCTGTTGCCCCAATTTTTAATACTTGTTTGCCATCGCTAGCAGCTTGTTTGTTGTCGTTACCACAGCCTGCGATTAATAAAGCGCCGCCAAGGATTACAGTAGCTGCCAATGCTAAAAATTTTCTCATTAGACACACTCCTTATACAATAATTACATATAAAAATATTAAATCTATAGTACTAAATAATTTCCTATCTATCAAGAAGGAATTGTATAGGTTCTCCATAACTAAAAACTATGGAGAACCTATAATATAAGTATGTTCATTTTTAAAATAATTTGCCCATGATAAGTCCAATCGCCCACATTAGTTGATAAATCATAGCTGCCCCAGCGGTAGTACCCATAGCCTTATCTAGTTGGAACTCATCTGTATTGGTAGATAATGTATGAATTGTTTTGAAAGCTAGTGGTGCTGCAAGGAATGCTAATAAGGCGAACCATGTCATATGGCCTACTATAATCCAAGCAATGATCCAAATAAAATTGAAAATATATGAGATACTCATTAAGCTGAGTGCTCTTTCACGACCAAGCACGATTGGCAACGTGTGACGTCCATGGCTTTCATCATTACGAATATCTCGGATATTATTCGTCAACATGATGGAACCAACTAGCAATGTAGATGAAATTGCAGGAATTAACAGGGCTAAGGATAATTCTCGTGTCCAAGCATAGCCTGTAATGAGTACGATAGCAAAACCCATGGCGATACCAGAGGAAATTTCTCCAAATGGTGTTCGAGAAATTGGTTTTGGACCGCCAGAGTAAAGGAAACTAATTAGAATACATAGGAAGCCTACCGGGATGTAGTACCAAGTTATAGTAGCAGATAAATAAAGACCAATAATAATGGGTACAAACATGAGTACTTTAATCATCGTTATAATGAGCTCTGGTGTTATAACGCCACGTGTGATAGAACCAGCATTACCTACCTTTTGACCAGCATCGAGTCCAGATTTAAAGTCTTTATATTCATTCCATAAATTAGCTACAATTTGGGCTGTTACAACAGCTAAAAATATGAGCATTGTATGGAAAATGGCAAGACCTGTACCCTGAGCAGCACCAAATGCATAATAACTAAAGGCGGCACCTAAAATGGTAGGCCCCAATGCAGCAGCTAATGTGCGAGGCCTAGTGAGAGGAATTAATTCTTGTATCATGTTAAAAGCACACCGAGTGTGCACTCCTTTCCATTTCTCATACATATATCATCTTTACATGTCTATTTATGTATTGTATAGCAGAAAGGTAAGCTTGTAAATTATACTATACAGTTATATATGTCGATATAGTATAATAATTAATATATGCAGTATAGATTCTCCTTTAAACTCTTAATATATACTGCATAGATTATCTAACAATCTATACATAGTGTATTGTTAAAAAGGTGAGGTGTCTTATGAGAACTCTCAATAAAAGTTGATGACATTGGCTTGTGCCACCTGTTTAACTGTGGGTATGGGGGCAGTGGCATGTGCTGATACGGTAGATTTAGGGTTATGGTATGTACGGCGGTAACTTCCCCAACTGTGAAAGCTGTAGAAGTTGTGCATATTTCTACTGATGCAAGATTGCGTAATCAAGAACAAGATAAATTTCTCAAAGTAGCAAATAAATCTGCTGTTGATACTATTAATAATGTTGTGAAAGTACAGACTGGTGTAGCTGTTGAACCAGTGAAGGGGGATTTTCTTGATGGTTACTCCTTCTATCAACTGCAAGGTACTGATAAACAAGGACATCATATAGGTGGTTTAATTGTTATTAACTATTCTAAAAATGCAATTGATCAAGTTATAGGTATGAATAAGACTATTTTAGAGAAGGGGTCAGATGCGGAAAAAGCCGCATTAAAGCATTCTATCTCTAAATATGTAGAATCTTACTCTAAAGAAACGGCTCAACAACAATTACAAGGCTTAAAAAGCAACATGGTTGAAGGTACTAAGTTATCAAAGATCTGAAAAACGATAAATGATAAAATACCTGCTCAAATTATGGGCGCTGTTGATAAAATGCTTGCTACAGATAAGAAAATCATCTACAAAGGATAAACAAGAGTTCATTTCCTATGTTGAGTTTATGACGAAACAATTGCGTGTCGATGCAACTCATGTAGCGTATAAACCTGTTCAAACGCGCTATGGTACGGCTGTGACTGGTGATTTGCGAGGTGGTCTTAGCTATGATGGCTTTAGAAACACTTATTCCTTAATTGGATATGCTGTTCCTACAGATAAAGGTGTATCTTTTACAGCTTTTTAATGTCTGACGACTCTAGTCATGATTATTGGACTAATGAGTTGAATCATATGTATCAAACACAATCTCTCAAGGGAGGTAAATAATATGAAATCTTTGAAAGTATTGGCTTGTGCTGCATGCCTATTAGGAACTGTATCTGGCGTAGGTTTTGCTAAGGATGTACAAACAATTGCAGGATCCATGGTAGTACCTAATAATGTAAATATTGTTTCTGCGTCTAAAACAAATACTCGTGATTTTAGTAGAAAACAATTAAATGCAGAATCCTCAAAATCTACGATGACCAATATGATGGCTAAAGAATTTTTTTCCAAAACTTTTGGTACTAATTTTTGATGTATACCAATTGCAAGGGGCAGATAAAACTGGTCAAAAAGATGCATTCGTAGTAGCTGTAGATGTTAAACAAATAGCGCAACAAGTGGCTAAAGAAAAGGCTAATGACCCTATGTTTATAGCTGCAATGACCGCTTTTGATAAAGGTCAAATTGATCCTGTAACAGAGCAACTTTTATTAGGAACAATAAATAAACAGATTCCCTACTAGCACAACGGTAGTTCCTTTGAAATGGACCTATTAATGTGTCTAGTCGTGATCCCCAAAAAGCAACGATTATGCCTAAAACACTTAAAACTCTAACCGTAGAAAATGCAGAACAAGTACATCCGGTGGCTGGTACAAAATATCAAACATATGCAGCAAGCTCTCGCTTGTTATATGCAGATGGAAATGTACAAACTCCACTCTATGCAAATGCTGCATTTGTGTTGAAGCCAGGAAAACCGGTGTTGTATGTAGGTATAACAACTGATGTACAACGTGATTATTTCAAACCAATATTTGATAATGCATTTAAATCAATTAAATAATTAGGTTATATACGTATTTTTATGTAATATGTGATATATTGAGGTAAGTCATATATATCGAGGCAATAAACATGAGTTTTGCGCCTTAAATATAGTCATATTAATTTATATTTATTTATAAAAGGAGAATTTATCATGAAAACAATTTTCACAGAAAAAGCACCAGCAGCAGTAGGTCCTTACTCTCAAGCTAAAGTGGTAGGCGGTTTATTATTCGCTTCTGGTCAAATTCCACTCAATCCTGCAACTGGTTCTAGTTGTTGATGGTGGCATCGTAGACAAACTGAACAAGTATGTAAAAACATTGATGCTGTATTGGCTGAAGCAGGTTCAGACTTCTCCGAAGTTATTAAAACAACTTGTTTCTTAGCTGATATCGCTGACTTCAAAGCATTAACGAAGTGTATGCTAAATATTTCACTTCTAAACCAGCTCGTTCTTGCGTAGCCGTAAAAGACCTTCCATTAGGTGCTATTGTAGAAGTGGAAATTATTGCGGAAGTATAAGATGGATTATATTTCTTTGTTACAGTCAGAGATGCGTCCTGCCTTCGGTTGTACTGAGCCAATTGCATTGGCTTATGCGGCTGCGAAGGCAGTCTCTGTTTTAGATGAGTTTCCTAACCATATTCACGCAAGATGCAGCGCGAATATTATTAAAATGTAAAATCTGTAGTCATTCCAAATTCTGGGGGACGAAAAGGACTAACGGCGGCTGCTACACTGGGTGCTATTGTAGGTCATCCAGAGCGTGAACTAGAGGTATTAGAATCTGCTACAGACGAAGATCGCAAATGGCTTGGCACATTGCTTGATGCTAACTTCTGTACCGTTTCACTTGCTGAAGGTGTAGATAATCTATATATAGAAATCACTGCAGAAACAGATGAACATACAGCGGTTGTTCGCATTGAAAATGACCATACGAATGTAACCTATGTATCAGTAGATGGCGAGATTGTCTCTGAAACAGTCAATGAAATCAAGAAAGCGGCTAAAACAGAATATGCCATGACCTTCGATAGCATTTACGAAATTTGCCTTAACAGGTGATATTTCTGGTATCCTTCCCCAAATAAAACAACAAGTTGAGTATAATACTGCTATTTCTAAGGAAGGTCTGTCCAATGATTACGGTGCTAACATTGGTCAATTATTATTATTGGACGATGAAAATCCATCTCTCGAAACAAAATGCAAGGCTCGTGCCGCAGCTGGCTCTGATGCGCGTATGAGCGGCTGTCCATTGCCTGTAGTTATTTGCTCTGGCTCTGGTAACCAAGGTTTAACCGTATCTGTACCAATCATTACGACTGCCGAGGAACTTGGTAAAAGTGATGATGAATTGTATCGAGCGCTCGTCTTTGCTAACTTGTTAACGCTTTACGTTAAATCTGGTATTGGTAAATTGTCTGCATACTGTGGCGTTGTATCTGCTGGTGTGGTAAGTGTAGCAGGCATAGCTTTCTTGAAAGGTGATAGTAAAGATATCATCGAGAACACTCTTGTAAATGGGCTTGCAAGTTTATCGGGTATCGTATGCGATGGTGCAAAACCATCCTGTGCAGGTAAAATTGCGATTTCTCTTGATGGCGCTTTTATGGGATATAAGCAAGCTCGCCTTAATAAAAATTACCAAAAAGGCGATGGCCTTGTAGCATACTCCGTTGATGAAACCATCCGCAGTATTGGTGCTGTGGCACAAGGTATGAAAGAAACGGACGTAGTTATATTGAATGAAATGCTAAAACACTAAACTGTATGTGATGTGTTTAGTTGAATATAAAAAGAACCTTTCGTTGGTTTCGTACTTTCAAAAATTGTGTCCAATTTTTGGGGTGCAATTCACGCGAAGGGTTCTTTTTTGTTTATTGTAATTTTTTAGGATCTTTAAGTATCAATGAAGCCCCAAGACCCTACTACTAGGAATGGTACGAGTGTCATCATAGCGGCAGGTAAAGTATAGGTATCCGCAAGGTTACCTACTACAGGTGCGATGATACCGCCGATAGTTTGGCTCACGCCGAGGGTAATACCGGACGCAAAGCCGATGCTTTTAGCAAGGTAGGTTTGGCCTAGTACGATAACTGGGCTATAGCTAAGAGCTTTAGCAGCGCCAATCATGAGTAGTAACATATAGGCTATAGGCATCATGATAATAGGGGAGAAGGTTGGCACTTCTGTTAATAGGAACATGGCTGGCAACCAAATCAATAGGGATAGTCTAATGATTTTGATGGGACCATATTTGTCGCCTAATAGACCGCCAATATATGTCATGAAGATGCCGATACTAAAGAATATGGTTAATGCAAAGCTACCTTGTTCTGGGCTAGTGCCGAGTTCACGAGTCCAGAAGATAGGAATAAATGCATTGATAACGCGGAAGTTTACCGATTGGCTTAGGATGATAATAAACAAGATGCCAAAGTATTTCCAGTAATTTTTTAGTGGCTTAGCCACTAGTGTAGGGTTTTCCATAGCTACCGCTTGGTCGATAGTGCGTGCTTGAGTGACTATGCGCGGCATGAGGACGAATAAAACCGTTGAGATGATAAGACCCACTATGGTGAAAGCTGCCAGTCCATGAGGACCTACTGTATAGGCAATAGAGCCTGCAAAGAGTGGGCCGATGGCAAAACCAGAGCTACCGCCGATGGCGAAAGGTACCCATGGCTTTTCCTTTTTTGCCACCTCCGAGGCGATTCATGATCTTTCGCCCCTTCAGGGTGGAAGATAGAGGAGCCTACACCAGCTAAGGTAGCACAAACAAGTAAGCTTTCATAGGAGGTTACAAAACCCATAGCACCTGTGCTACAAGCAGAGAGCAGAACACCTAAGGCGATGAGTCGAGGCTGATTGATCTTGTCAGAGACATAACCTAATAATGGCTGTAACAATGAAGATAATGCTGTATTGGCTAAGATAAGAAAGCCTGCTTGTTCTAAGCTGAGTCCATAGGTATAGATGAACAGTGGCAAGAGGGCAGGCAATACACTTTGACAGGAGTCGTTAATCATATGACTCACCGTAATGAGATAAGGGTAATATTTTTTCATAGTAGTGGTCCCTTCGCAAAAAAGCGCTAACCACGGTTAGCGCTTTATATATTTTATATGGCAGAGGAGGAGGGATTTGAACCCCCGCGCCGGTTGCCCGACCTACCGCATTTCGAGTGCGGACCCTTCAGCCTCTTGGGTACTCCTCCGTGTTTTACGGCGCTCCTTAAAAAAGTCTTTCATGATTTGGCTACATTCATCACCAAGGACCCCAGATGCTAATTCAGGCTCATGATTTAAACCAGGGTGAGAGAGTACATTGAAAAGAGATTCTACAGCGCCTCCTTTGTAATCACTTGCACCATATACAACACGGTCAATACGACTGTTGATGATGGCTCCAGCGCACATCGGACACGGCTCTATCGTAACATACAGGGTACAACCAGTCAACCGCCAGCGCTTGAGCACATCGCATGCTTCGCGGATGACGAGCACTTCTGCATGAGCCGTTGCATCGTGATCTAATTCGCGGCGATTATGGTGACGTGAAATAATTGTATTATCTTGAACCAAAATGGCGCCGATAGGAATTTCTCCTAGGTCATAGGCCTTGCGAGCTTCCTCTAGGGCAAACGCCATGAAATACTCGTCCCGAGTACGCTCATCCATATTTTTAATCTCTATAGGTGTAATGTCTTTTGTCATTCTCATACCTCTTAATGTATAATATCTTACATAAAGTCTATCATAGTGTACGCAGTTATGCGAATAGATTGTGTGAGGGTATTATGGATATTATTTGGTATATATTTGATATGATTGGCACTATTGCCTTTTGCTATCTCCGGAGCACTTGTTGGGGTGGCGCGGAGAATGGATATATTTGGTATGGCTGTATTGGCACTGGCCACGGCAATCGGTGGTGGAATTGTACGGGATGTTCTCTTGGGGATATTTTCCACCGAATTCATTACGCAATATTGTATATGTAACTGTGGTTATTTCCGTAACAATTATCGTATTTATTATCTATAACAGCCGTTATCGCAAGCATGCTATGGGCCCTCGTAGCCGAGCAAGCTATTTATTAGCCGATGCAGTCGGGTTGGCATCTTTTACTGTAACCGGAGCATCTGCAGGATTTAAACTATATCCAGAGTTGCCAATTTTCATTGTTTTATTAGGAACTATTACTGCTGTTGGTGGCGGCATTATCCGAGATATGCTGGCTCAACGGATTCCGTCTGTTTTGAAAGAAGACGTGTATGCTCTGCCTAGTGTTATTGGGGGCATCGTTTATTACTTAATGGTTATTTCTAACTGGGTTGGAGAGGCTGTATATGGTGCTTTTACCGTTGTACTAGTTATCCGTCTACTAGCTATTAAATATAATTGGAGCTTACCCAAAGTGCGCTAAAGCTAAAAGGCGCTATATTTGAGAAATAACAAGTAAATGATATAATTATACTATTAAGTATTTCATAAAAGTGTCAGAAAAAAAGAGTATTATATAAGAGTTAATTTTCGAGTCGAGAGTACTCGTGTACACAGAAGGAGATTTGCTTTATGACAAATAAATGGTTGAAAGTAGCATTAATGGTTACAGCCATTGCTACAGGTACATCCATCAATATTGATGCAGAAACCGTATTATATGTACCTCAAGATGATCGCCCTGTAAGCTTGCAATATACAGTTGACACAGCTCGTGAGGCGGGTATGACTGTGTTGACACCACCTCAACACTTGATTTCTGGTAAGACATACCAAGGTCAAGCTGATCAAATTATGGCTTGGGTAGAGCAAAATGCAGGTCGTGCTGATGTTATGGTATTAAGTACAGATACTCTTATTTATGGAGGTCTTGTAGATTCTCGTAAACATAATATTCCGCTTAGCACATTGCAAAATCGCTTGAAACGTATTGAAGGTTTAAAAGCGCGTAATAAAAATGTACGCATCTATGGTTTTGGTACGGTAATGCGTTCTCCGCGTGCGAGTGGTGGCGGTACTGAACCGGCTTATTATGCGGAATATGGTCCAACTATCTTCCAAATCGCTGCATTACAAGATAAATTGGATTCTGGCTCCTTAACACAGAAGAAACTCAAAAATTGATGAGCCTACAAGCCTCTGTTCCTGTGGAATACTTGCAAGACTGGTTTGACCGCCGTCAAAAAAATATGAAAATCAACAAAGAGTTGATTGATGAAACTCGCAGTGGTGTATTCGACTACTTTGCATTAGGTCATGATGATACATCTCAATTATCTCAATCCGCACTAGAAGGTCGTTACCTCAACAAATATTCCAAGGATATTTCTGTTGAAAAATATGGTAGCTTCCCTGGTGCTGACCAACTCGGTCTCTTGTTGATGGCGCGTTCCCCGTACCGATATGAGCACAGAAAAAAACCAACATTCTCCGTAATCTATCCACTCGGTGGTGGCGGTAAAACATTGCCAGGTTACGAAGACCAAACTATCGATAAAACAATTGCACAACACGTTGAGGCTGTAGGTGGCACGATGGTGACACAAGGCAAACCAACTGTATTATTGGCTGTTAATACACCTCTTACTACGAGCACAGGTGAATCTGAAAACTTCGAAAACTTCCCAATGATTTCCAACTCTACAAATGCTTTCGTAGATCGTATTCAACAAGCTGTTGACTCTGGTGTGAATGTAAGCGTTGCAGATATTGCTTTCAATAATGGTGCAGACAATACGTTAGTATCCGCTATGTATAAACGAGATCTGTTGTACAAAATCGGTGCGTATAATGGTTGGAATACAGCAAGTAACACAGTAGGTTACGCTATTGCTCAAGGATTATTGCTTAAATCTATGAGCCCAGAAGGTCATCGTGATATGTTGACGCAACAATATTTGGATAATTGGGCATATCAAGCAAATATCCGTAAAGATATTTATCGTATGCAAGATTCTATCAGAACAGACAATGTTCGTTACTCTGGTGAATTAAATGAACGTCTTGAAAGTTACTTAGGTGAACGCATTCAAGATTTCGCTGAAAAATACCTTAAAATCAATCCTCGTACAGTAAAAGCTACATTCCCATGGGGGCGTCTATTTGAAACGGATATCACTGTTTATGATAAACCAGTGGTACCTCTTGAAAAAGAATTGCGCTTGAAACGAGAAGCTGAAGCAAAAGCTAAGGCTGAAGCAGAAGCTAAGGCTAAGGCAGAAGCGGCAGCTAAAGCAAATGGTCAGGCTGTACCAGCACAAGCTGCTCAACCTGAAAAAGCTGCAACGCCTCAAACACCTGCATCTACACCTCCGGTAGTTAAACAACCAGCTACAGAGTCTCAAGGTCCACGTGTGGTACCAACACCTGCCGCTGTACCTGGTCAATAGTGAATAGGGAATGGCTATGAAAAAGCGTTTTTACCGGAAATTACTTATATGCGAGGCCTCTGTATGCTCGGTGTTATCGGCATTCATGTAGGATCTTACGCATTGCAAAATCCTTTTGTAAATTTAGAACTCATCAGCGTGTTAGAAATTCTCTCTCGCTTTGGAGTGCCTGCGTTTTTCTTCCTCTCTGCATTTGGTTTGTTTTATCATACCTCGGTAGAGGGACCATTCTCATATAAGGAATTTATGCACCGCCGCATTCAGGTGGTGCTATTTCCATATATTACGTGGTCCATCTTTTACTTGCTCTATACGGGATTGACGGCGCACAACCTCGGCAATTTACGTCCGGGTCCATTGGCGATAAATCTACTCTTTGGTACCTCTATGTATCATTTGTATTTTATGGTTATTTTGCTATGGTTCTACGTGATGATGCCGTTATGGCGGGCAATGGTGAAAGTCATCCTCAAGCGACCTGTGTTCTGGATGGTGTTATTATTTGTTGTCCAAGTCGCTATTGATTATGTATCATCGTATATGCTTGGCCGTTGGGTAACGGAAAATCTAAGTAATCAGCCGATTCTTAAATATCTTTTCGATATGCGACTCAACTATTGGGTAATTCATTATGTGTGGATTTTCCTTTTAGGTGCCGTATGTGCTGAACGATATGAAACGGTCTGTGAATACATGTGGCGCTATCGTTATCTTTTAGGTGCTAGTGCGGTAGGATCTGTATTATTGATGCTTGGATCCTATTACTATGTCATGGACGTATGGCATTACTACGGTGCTAGAAGCAATTTATACGGTACATCAAATGAGTCCGATGGGGTGTTCTTTATACTGGTTTGGGAACGATGTTTAGTTTATTCCTATTCCAAACACTACCTATGAATGTGACTATGGAATCCATTTGGTCTGAGATAGGGATAAAGTCTATGGCATTTATTTAACACATCCGTTCTGGCTGTTAATCATATCTGCTGTGATGGTTAAATACAATCTCTTGTACACGGTGGTCAATGTTCTCGTTATGTATGCCATGGCGTTGGCATTATCCTATTTGACTACAGTAGGTTTCAATTACTTACCTAAGTCTATTCGTAAATTTGTACTGGGGCACTAGTGTAGGATGCAGAACTATTGTTTGTATGAGAGTCTTAATTGGTATTAGTACTTTCATATCGTGCACATAGTATAACTAGCTCTGTGGTGCTGATTTAGTATTAAAATAATATATGCAATACATCCGCTAGGATATAGTTTTTTTAACTATGGTATCCTAGCGGATTTTTGTATATCTAATTAATATCTTTCACAAAAGTAAAGTGTGAAAAATTTGAAAAGTAATTGTGTTATAATAAGTCCATGATGATTACCACTTGATAGAGTAACGAAAAGAAAAAGAGGTGCTCCTATGCAAGAATTAACATATTTTAACGGTGAATTCGTTGAACCAGGTGCCAAAGTTATCAGTATTGATGACCGTGGCTATTTGTTTGGTGACTCTGTATATGAAGTTGTTCGCGTCGTAAAAGGCCGTTGCTTCGCTTTGTCTTACCACCAAGATCGTTTGTATCGCTCTATGCGTGAAATGGATATCCCTGTAAAAATGACCCCTGATGATTTGACAGAATTGCACGAAATTTTGATCGAGCAAAGTGAAATTAAAGAGGGCTATATTTATTTACAAATCTCTCGTGGTGTAGCACCACGTCATCATGCTTATGATCGCTCCAAATTAGAACCACAAATGCTTATGTCTATCCGTACCTTGGATTTAGATGAAGTCAATAAATTGGGTGAAGGTGTAAAAGCGATAGCTTTACCTGATGAACGTTGGGAATCATGTAGATATTAAGACTACAAATTTGATCCCGAATATCTTGGCACAAACAAAAGCAGAAAAGAAATTTGCTTATACAGCAATCTTGTTCCGTGATGGCATTTGTACAGAAGGCGCCACATCTAATGTGTTTGCTGTTAAGGATGGTATCTTGTACACGCATCCAGCGGATAATCATATCTTAAAAGGTATTACGCGCCAAATGATCTTAACGCGTGTAGCACCATCTTTAGGTATTACCATTATTGAGAAAGAATTCGATCGTAATTTTGTAGATGATGCGGATGAATTATTCTTTACCGATACAATTGGTGGTGTCATCCCAATTACTAAGCTAGACAGAAATTTAGTATCTGGTGGTAAACCAGGTGCCATTACACTTCGTCTACGCGAAGCACTAGAAAAATTGATGGAAGAAGGGCTACCTTGATAGATAAGTTGCTTTCATCAAATGATACATATTTACCTTAAGAAAGGAAATTATTTTGATACAATTAGAACACATTAGTAAAGTCTATGAAGGTGCTACTCGTGTGGAAGCGTTGAAAGATATTAGCCTAAATGTGAAAGAAGGCGAAATCTTTGGCATTATCGGCCAATCCGGTGCCGGTAAATCCACCTTGATTCGTTGCATCAATATGCTCGAAGCACCTACATCTGGCTCTGTTATCGTAAATGGTACAGACTTAACCACACTTAGTAAATCAGCTTTGCGTAAAGCACGCAAAAATATCGGTATGATTTTCCAACATTTTAACCTCTTGTCCTCTCGCACAGTGTATGACAATGTAGCATTTCCGTTGGAATTACAAGGTATGAGCAAGGCTGAAATCAAGGAGCGCATCGAGCCGATCCTTGATATCGTAGGTCTTACAGAGCGTATGAACAACTATCCATCTCAATTATCTGGTGGTCAAAAACAACGTGTTGGTATCGCTCGTGCATTGGCGTCTAATCCAAAGGTTCTCCTTTGTGACGAAGCTACATCTGCCCTTGATCCTCAAACAACAGATTCCATTTTTGAAATTGTTGAAAAGATATTAACGAAAAGATGGGGCTCACTATTGTGCTCATTACACATGAGATGCACGTTATTCGTGAAATCTGTGATCGCGTGGCGGTTATTGAAGGTGGTGTCATACTCGAAGAAGGTAGCACTGTTGAAGTATTCACACATCCTCGCGAAAATACGACAAAAGAGTTTATTAGCTCTGTAGTGAGTGATAACTTACCTCCAGAAGCATTGGAACATCTAGAGTTGCATGATCAATGGATTGCAGGGACCGCACCATTAGTTCGCCTCAAATTTACAGGACAAGCAACAGATGAGCCTGTAGTAGCAGGCCTTGTAAGACGCTTTAATTTAGATGTAAGCATCCTTTTTGGCGGCATTGATTACATCCAAAATACGAGCGTTGGTCGCCTCATCGTTATCTTGAATGGTGACCCAGAAAATGCGCAAGAAGGTTTGGACTACATCAAAACGTTACCAATTGAAAGCGAGGTGATCGGTTATGTCAGAGCAAATCATTAATCTACTCATAACTGGTACCCTTGATACATTGCAAATGACGATAATTTCTACCGTAATGGCAATGTTATTAGGTATTCCTCTTGGTGTTGTTTTGGTTGTTACTTCTAAAGGTCATATCTTGGAAAATGTAACACTCAATAAAGTATTGGGTGCCATTGTCAATGCCACTCGTTCTGTACCTTTCATCATCTTGATGGTTGCTATCATTCCGTTTACTCGCATGGTGGTAGGTACATCCATCGGTACAACTGCAGCATGCGTGCCGTTGACCATTGCGGCAATTCCATTTTTGGCACGCCTTGTAGAAACGTCTATTAAGGACATCAATTTTGGCGTTATCGAGGCGGCTCAATCCATGGGGGCAAGCCCATTACAAATCATTTGGAAAGTATTATTACCAGAAGCATTGCCAACAATTATTGACAATGTGACGGTGCTTATCGTCAACCTCATCGGTTACTCTGCGATGGCTGGTGCTATTGGCGGTGGTGGCCTGGGGATATTGCTATCCGATATGGTTACCAACGTTTCCAAGCCGATATTATGATCGCTACAATCATCATCTTGATTGTATTGGTACAAGTTGTACAAATGATTGGTGATGCTTGGTCTAAAGCGATGAATAAGAAGTAGGAGGATCCGATGAGTATCAATGAAAAATTGAGAAGTCAACAAAATGACGAATTGTTCACCGCCATTTTAACGCTTGAAAATACAGAAGAATGCTATGCATTTTTTGAAGATATCTGTACGATTAACGAATTAAAAGCATTATCTCAACGTTTACAAGTAGCAAAAATGCTTCGTGCAGGGGATAGCTATGAGAAAATTGTAGAAGAAACAGGTGCGAGTACTGCGACGATTAGTCGTGTAAAGCGCTGTTTAGTATATGGTGCGGATGGTTATACATTGGCTCTCGATCGTCTAGGTGCAAAATAAAATAAACTAGCATGACAACGGTGGCCTTTGGCGACCGTTGATGTGCTATCTGTAGGAGGTTTATTATGGAGTGGCTCATTGCGGTAACAGGTTTACCATTCGATATCCTTATACTCGATTTTACTTGCCGTAGCTGGTGCGTTTGCTGGCTTTGTAGACTCCATTGTGGGCGGTGGAGGCCTCATCTCTGTACCTGCCATGTTATTAACAAATCTTCCACCTAGTGTGGCTCTGGGCAGTAATAAATTATCTAGTATCTTTGGAGCTGGTAGCGCATCCATTACATTTTTGAGAAATCACATGGTTGATTTCTCTCTAGTTCGTAAATTATTGCCTTTTACCTTTGTGGGGTCTATGCTTGGTACATTGGCGGTTGTTTCTTTACCTCCGTTGTATGTAAAGCCTATTATCATCATATTACTTGTTTGTGTAACACTTTTTGTGGTGTTCAAAAAAGACTGGGGTGAAATCAATCGTACATCTCAGGTAGCAGGAAAAGCGCTATATATTTGCATGGCTTTTGCTCTTGGTATCGGTATATATGATGGCTTTATAGGACCTGGTACAGGTACATTTTTGATTATGGGCTTTTATCTTTACAGGTTTTGATTTCTTGCATGCTTCTGCTAACGCAAAAATATTGAATTTTACTAGTAATTTGGCGTCTTTATTGGTATTTTTATATTTAGGACACGTCAATGTTAAGTATGGCCTTGCCACTGGGGCAGGGTCAAATTATTGGCGCTTATGTAGGATCGCACCTCGCCATTGCAAAAGGCTCATCTTTGGTGCGAGTTGTATTCTTGTCGGTAACGACAGTTATGTTGTTGAAATTAGTCTATGACTATGTTTCAACTTTATAGGAGGGCAAGGTATGCCTCATAAAAGTGATGTTCAAGTGGCATTGATCAGTGGTGGTACATCGGGTATTGGATTTGCTACGGCAAAGCTTTTACTCAAAGAAGGTTGGTGCGTAGTCATCAATGGTCGAAATGAAAAAGTTGGTCAAAAGGCTAAAACTAAGCTACGCCGCTATTCCTCTAAGGTGCAATATATTCAAGGTGATGTATCTAAAATTGAGGACTGTCAGCGAATTGTAAAAGAAACAGTAGATTTATTTGGTGGGGTGTCTGCTCTTGTAACAGCTGCAGGCTACTATGAAGAAGAGTTGCTAGCTGATGTTACAGAGGCAGCTTTTGATGAAATGTTTGGGACCAATGTAAAAGGTACTGTATTCTTATGTCAAGCGACGCTTCCCTATTTACGATCATCAAAGGGCAGTATTGTAACAATCGCTAGTGATGCAGGTTTACAAGGTAATGTAGCGTGTTCTGTATATGGTGCATCAAAGGGGGCTGTAGTGAGCTTTACAAAATCTCTATCCCTTGAAATGGCACCTCACAGTGTTCGTGTAAACTGTGTGTGTCCTGGTGATGTAGATACATCATTAGTGGACAAACAGATTGCTAATGCCAATCAAGATGCGGCAGCTGCTAAGGCTGAAATGGGCCAACATTACCCACTAGGTCGCATTGCTAAGCCCCATGAAATTGGCGAAGTAATTGTATTTTTGTTGAGTAATAAGGCTTCTTTTGTGACAGGTGCAGCATGGACAATCGATGGTGGACTCACAAGTTGGTAATATAGAAAATATTAGAAGCTGTTATATATGGATAATTAGAAAAATTCATTTCACTTCTATCAATAGAATGGTATAATAATACTAATAATAAGACCTATAGTTGGTTCACAACAAAGGAGAATACTTATGGCAGAATATAATGGCGTAACACTTGAGCCACTTATGGATGGATCTCAAGATCGTGACTATCAAGTTGAACAATTTATTTTCTGGGGGGCAGGTCGTGCGGCAGCATTGGCATTATCCTCTAAATTCAGCAGTGTCGCTTTGTGCGCCAATGCTACGTACATGGTAACTCGTATTGCTCATCTTTATGACGTAGAATTGCAAGCTGGTGCTGTAGTTGGTTTAGTAGGTGGTCTTAGCACAGCTGTAGGTACAGCTGCAGTATCCCTTTTAATTCCAATTAAAGCTGTTCGCGTTCCTGTAGCTATCGGTTTAACTTATGCTATTGGTAAAATTGCAAATATTTGGATTCAAGATGGTATGCCTTCTGATATCGAACGTTACAAACCGATGGTTGCTGAATTCCTAGAAAATGGCAAAGCTATTGCTTCTGAAATCGTTCGTGATGCAAGTGCTAGTATTCCTTTCACTCAAGGTCAACGTGACGTATGGGCTGGGATTGCTAACGAAACAGGTCTTGCTAAAGAATCTTTAAAGCAAGTTTACGAAGAAAAAAAGTAACACCTGCCATCAATAAATGGAATAATGAAACAAAATACCAAATCCATGATAACGCAGCAGAAGTTGTAGCAAAGGTTTCTGATGCAGCGAAAGAAAAACTTGATTCTGCTAAAGAAGGTATTGAAGTAGCCAAAGAATTCGCAAAAGGTGGTGTAGAAGTGGCAAAAGCTTCTGCACAGGTAGCAGTAGAAACTGCAAAAACTAAAGCTTCTGATGCTGTAGAGACAGCAAAAGATGTTGCTACAAACACTGTTAACACAGCGAAAGATAAAATTGGCGGTTTGCGTAAATAAACGCTGAAGGATTATTATTACTATGAATCCATTTAAGATTATTAAATATGGTAAGTATTTTAGCGAATCAAGATTTTTAGGGTTTCTTGGTCGATATGGTAAGAAACTTGCCTTTTGTACAACAAGCAGTAACCTTGTTCCTTTGTTTTCGCGACAAGGACACTCCCAAATATGTAAAAGCGGTCATTGCAGGTGCCTTAGGATATTTGGTATTACCTATTGATATTGTACCGGATACGATTGCTGTATTAGGTTGGGTAGATGATGTGGCAGTACTCGGATTAGCCTTTAAGATTGCGAATCGTTATATCAAAACGAGTCATCAAGAAGAGGCAAAAAAATTCTTTCCATTTGGTAGCAGTCGCTAACTTTTACCATTTTAGGCAGTTTGATCCACAGTGATTGAACTGCCTTTATTTATTTGACACACTAAAGTAATAGATATAGAATAAAAATTGTATACTATTTAAAAAGGACAGAATTTATGCATATTGCTTCAGTAAATGTACGATTTTTATGAAACTGATATGATGGGGATTGCTCACCATAGTAATCATTTTAGATGGTTTGAAATGGCGCGCATTGAATTCCTTCGTAAGATCGGTGTCACTTTGTGGGATATGATGAATGAGGATATTGTATTTCCCATCATGAATGTATCTTGCAATTATAAAGAACCTGCGAATTTCGATGATGAACTTCACATCGAAACGTATTTGGTTAAGATGACGAGGGCTCAAATGGTGTTTCGCTATCGCATGCGCCGTGCTAGTGATGGTGCAATACTTGCTACGGGGGAAACTAAGAACGCCTTTATGTCAAAATTAACAGGAAAAATTGTGCGATTAGACGATACTTTTTATCTGCCTATGTTAGCAGCTGTTGAGGAGATGCCGCATGAGTAATGTACAACAATTGCCTATCGGTGTATTTGACTCTGGTGTAGGCGGACTATCTGTGTTAAAGGTATTACAAGAACAATTTCCTAACGAAGATTTTATCTATATCGGTGATAATGCGAATAATCCTGTAGGTAATCGCAGTGATGATGAAATCACTTATTTAGCGTGCCGTATTGCGGAGACGCTAGAAAAGCAGCCTGTTAAGTTGATGGTGATTGCTTGTAACACCTTCACCGTTGTGGCTCTTGATGCGGTACGTGAACTTGTATCTGTGCCAGTTATTGGTGTATCACAAGGTGTAAAAACAGCTATTAATAAAAGTAAAAGCAAGACTATCGGTATTATGGCGACCGTGGCCACTGTAAATAGTCATATTCATAAGCATGTGGCTTTAGAAGTTGATCATGAGGTTTTTGTTTGGGAACAACCTTGTCCAGAGTTGGCGGGGCTTATTGAACAAGGTCATTTAGATGATTACTTTGTTCGTGAAGTATGCAAGGATTATTTAGAACCTTTATTATCTCGAGAAATTGAGGTTGTTGTTTTGGGTTGTACTCATTTTCCATTTGTACAACCTTTACTAGAGGAACTAACATCGTGTCGCATTCAGTTCATTGATCCTGCTTTTGAAACAAGTGAATTGGTTCGTCACAGACTAGAGAGTAAAAATCTTTTCAATCCTCAAGATACTGTAGGCACCGTGACATTGTATTTTACAAAGGATGTCGAACTTGGTGATACGTTGAGTGCATCCTTCCTTGATACAAGCCGTCGTACCATTGAACATATTACATTATAAAGGAGATACCCTATGTGGTTTTATAACATCCTCAGTGCAGTAATAGCTATTATTGTGGCTGTTGCAGCTCTGTACTTATTATTCCGTTTGTTTGTGTTGAAACAAGGTAATGAAAATATTGTCTTATTAGCGAAACGGGCAACGAACTTCCAAGTATCTGATCGTAGTTTTGAGTCCATTACTTTGTTCTGTGATATACCATTTGTAAATAAAGGGCGCCAATTGGGCACAATAATGGACTTATTTCCACGTCCATTATTACCGGAAGAACATTTTGATGCCGTTAAAGTAAATGCTTGGGCTATGGATATTAATCGTCCGCGTCAAGATGGATATTTTGAAGCTATAATTATCAAACCACGCAAAGGTGGCACAATTCGTGTATATGTTACATTAACAGGTAAAACTGGCAATATTCGAGAAGATATTAAGGGATTCCCTTATATGGACATCGATATTTACTACCAAATCGTAGGCCGGACAGACTATCATATTGATAAACAGCGTATTCGTTTGACTGCTGAAGAAGTTCAAGCAGCAATGGTTCAATAAGGAGGCATAACAATGGCAGAATTAGAGTTAGTATGTGTGCCAACACGTATCCTTACAGATAATGATGACATCGTTGATGCTATCGTTGAATTTGGGGGCCATAATATTGGACCTGAAGATATCGTATGCGTTGCTGAATCTGTAGTAGCTATTACGCAAGGTCGTTTTACACGTCCTGAAGAGCTAAATGTGTGCTGGCAAGCTCGTTTAATTAATCGTTTTATCCATCCAGATGGATCCATGGCATCTATTTATGGTATGCAATCGGCTATGAATTTGGATGGTAAATGGAAGGTATTAGGTGCTTTTATTTTAGGCGCTATTGCTAAAATTTTCCGTAAACCAGGGGTATTCTATGCAATTGCTCGGGCTGCATCCTTAACAGATGATGTAACGGGGACTATGCCTCCATTTGATAAGCACATTGTATTTGGTCCAAAGGATCCGGATAAAGTGGCTGAGAAAATTGTATCTCGCACTGGTTGTTACGGTGCCGTTGTAGCTGATGTTAATGATTTGAAACGGTCCGCTATTTTAGGTACAAGTCGTGGAATTGACGCTAAAAAAATTGCACAATTGTTGATTGATAATCCATTTGGTAACGATAGTCAAATGACTCCGATTGTTATCATCAAAAATTACGCATCTGTATCTGGTAAATAACAGAAGGCTGTACTCATCACATAGAGATGGGTACAGCTTTTTTATATAATGAGCCTGAATATGGACTATACGCAGATTTGAATAGGGATTGCATATTAGATCAAATAGAGAGTATATGCTAGCTTAAATGGAGTTTTCTTTACTACGTTTTGAGTTTGTATGGATTCTTTATTAATACTAAAAGGAGGTTATATGTTACTAGGGTTAGACGTAGGTGGAACTTTTACCGATGCGGTTATCATTGATGCCCATCGTGTAGTGGCAACTGCGAAGAGGCGGACTACAAAGGATAATCTAATGAATGGTATAGGTGAGGCCTTAGATGCGGTTTTGGAGGGCTATGATACATCAAATATTGAACAAGTAACCTTATCTACTACCGTGGTGACAAATACCATCGTAGAAGCGAAGGAGCAAGTAGTAGATCTCTATGTGATTACAGGTCCAGGCCGTAATGTAGATGATATATTCCCCGTGGAACCTATATATCTTCAAGGTTATACAGATCATAGAGGTATCGTTGTAGAGCGTACCCCTGCTGATGCTGTACGTGGTATAGCCAACATGGTTCAAGCACGTAGTGGTACCGATTTGGCTGCTGTGTCCGCTAAATTTGGGGTGCGGAATCCTCAAGAAGAACTATCTATTACAGAGGAATTGAAAAATACGTATCATACAATTTCTAATGGCAGTTTATTAAGTGGTTCTTTAAATTTCCCTCGTCGTACTATTAGTGCTTATTTTAATAGCGCTGTGACACCCGTATTTACGGTGTTTAAGAAAAATGTTGAAGATGCTCTCAGTGCACGGAATATATTGGCTCCACTTCACATTTTAAAGGCCGATGGTGGTTCTCTACCTATGGAGCATATGGTGAGTCGTCCAGTAGAGACTGCCTTTACAGGCCCTGCTGCAACAGTTCTTGGACTATCGGCTCTCGGCGTTATAGGTAATAAGCATACAGTGGCTCTAGATATTGGGGGTACTACAACGGATATATCCCTTTGGAAGCATGGTAAACCATTGATGACAAAAAATGGTGTATCTATCCGTGAGTATCCAAGTGCAGTGCGATCCTTTGCCGTTACCTCGGTCGGTATTGGTGGGGAATCTGTAGTTCGCCTTAAAAATGGTAATCTTACCGTAGGTCCTGAACGAGTGGGACCATCGGTGGCTCTAGGGGGTATAGAACCTACCTTGGGGGATGCACTTATCGTGCTCGGTCACGCAAACTATGGCGACTTTAATCTGGCATCACGAGCTTTACAAGATTTAGCAGATGCTATACAGGCTACGTTGCAATCTAATAATGTAAATACCTCAAATAATCAACTAACTCTTATTAAGACCTGCCCTCTGATGTAGCAAGACTAATCGTACAAAAATGCGTTGCAAAACGATTCAACATGGTATTAGATGAGGTCATAACGGTTGAGAATAAACGCCCTATTTATGTGGTGGCAGATATTGTAAATCCTGATATATTTGTGCCTGAACATATTGTTGTAGTAGGAGGCACGGCGCCAAGTCTCGGAGCGAGCATTGGAGAATATATGGATTTACCTATTATGATTCCAGAAAATGCAGCCGTAGCGAAATGCTATAGGTGCTGCACTAGCTTTATCTACCATCGAACTCACTGTTCATGTAGATACAAAACGTCGTTTGCTTGTCATTCCTGAATTAGGTATTAAACAGCAAAATTGTACTTTAAAACGAGCGGAACAAGTTGTAGAACGAGCTAAAGAGGCTCTCAGTGAAGAGGCTTTACGTTTAGGTTTAGATACGGCGCAAGAAATCGAGGTCATTAGCATTGAGGATTTCCCTGTGGTAGAGGGCTGGCAATCTATGGAGCGTTTAATTACGGTGAAAGTACAACTAGCGGCGGGGGTGAAACACTATGTGGAATAAAGGACTATCCTATCGTGAGCGTCATGGACTTATAGAAAAGGATACTGAACACGAAACTGAATGACGACGTGAATTCTACTATTGATAAAGCTAAATATCATCACAGTTTAGGTCTTGTCTTTTTCCCTGCGTTTGACTGGAAAATTTCTGAAACACATCCTGAACGACAAGAGCGTTTACTCTATACGCGAGATCAAATTGTAGAGGAAGGTTTATTAGATATACCGAATATTAGAGAATATAATCCAATAGTAGCTGATTGGGATACAATAGAGCGGGTTCATGTTGGTGCTCCAGATTTAGAGTCTTGGGTGACTGAAGCTCATCGAGTATCTGCTGGAGGTGCTATTGCGGCAGCTGATGCGGTCATGCGCGGTGAAGTAGACCGTGCCTTTTGCGTTAGTAAGACCACCAGGTCACCATGCGATGGCTATGGTTCATGGTATTCGTGGCTTCTGTACGATTAATATTGAAGCCGTTATGATTCAACACATACGTCAAACCTATGGAATCAAACGCGTTGCCGTAGTAGATACCGATGTACACCATGGTGATGGTTCTCAAGATGTGTTTTACCATGATCCTGATACGTTGTATATTAGCTTCCATCAAGATGGACGTACTTTATATCCTGGCACAGGCTTTATGGATGAATTTGGTGGACCTCAGGCCATCGGTGGTAATATAGATATTCCACTACCGCCAGGTACCGGTGACGAAGGCTTGATGAAGGTCATGCGTGAGCTGGTATTGCCTATCCTTGAAGAGTTTAATCCAGATATCGTCATTAACTCGGCTGGACAAGATAATCACTTTAGTGATCCGTTGGCTAATATGCAGGTAACTGCAAAGGGCTATGCAGAGCTAGTCGATTTATTACAAGCAGATATAGCAGTCTTAGAAGGAGGATATTCCGTACAGGAAGCATTGCCATATGTAAATACAGGTATCATTTTATCCATGGCAGGCCTTGATTACAGTAAGGTCGTAGAACCTGCCTTTGACCCTATTAAATACAAACAGAGTCAAAAGTGTAACTAAATTATATAGATGATTTAATCGCTAAGTGGAAGATACAATGGGCTAACCGGCATAAGATGGCCAAAGACGAGCGCGTAGGTGTAGGTGATGTTTGGTCTAATCATTATAATGTGTACTATGACGAAACAGGCGTACAGGAGGAGCGCCTTGAAAAGGTGCGCATGTACGAAGACAAGGTAGGCTGGCATAGCGTGCTTTCACGAGGACAATATGGACCCGTATGGACCGCAAAGTGTATATGCTATGTTCATCCCTTGGCAAGCAGATGGAGGGACGCGTCAAGATGCTATTGTAGAAGCAAAACGAGCCAAAGCAGAAGGGGGAGCTAGCCGTTATGTTGTGGTGGATCCACTCGGCAACGGCCAATATGAACTATAATGTTAATCTCCGTAAATGATAACGCGAGTTATCATGTTAGAATCGCGAATTACAATATAATTCGTAATGCTGAAAAATAGTAAAATTGTGATATAATATAAGTAATAACGCCCCTTTGTGTAAGGGGCGTTCTAATATTTACTTTTAGAATGGTGAGGTTCCTATGCGCAGCGATAATAGAACAGCGGGTCAATTGCGACCTATTAAAATAACACGGAATTTTACAGAGTATGCAGAAGGTTCTGTACTTATTGAGTGTGGTAAGACCAAGGTTATCTGTACGGCTACTGTTGAGGATTCTGTGCCACGCTGGCTAAAAGGTTCTGGGCAAGGATGGGTAACTGCGGAATACTCATTATTGCCACGTTCTACGCAAACTCGCGTGAGCCGTGAGGCTGCAAAGGGAAAACAAACAGGACGGACTGTAGAAATTCAACGTCTTATCGGTCGTGCATTGCGTGCTGTTGTAGACCTTGAAGCATTAGGAGAACGTTCTATCACTATCGACTGCGACGTTATCCAAGCGGATGGCGGTACGCGTACAGCATCTATTACAGGTGCCTTTGTAGCCCTCGTTGATGCGGTGGACTTCACCTTTGGCGGAGCTGACAAATTTCCAATTACTGACTTCTGTGCAGCCATCTCCGTAGGTATTGGTCCAGATGGTCCTATTACGGACCTTTGTTACGAAGAGGATAGTGCCGCCATCGTAGATATGAATGTAGTTCGTACCGGTTCTGGCAATATGGTTGAAGTACAAGGTACAGGTGAACACGGTACATTTAATCGTGATGAGCTCAACGCTTTACTTGATCTAGCAGAGGCTGCTACAGATGAGCTCATGGCTAAACAACGTGAAGTACTTGGTGCGACAGCAGATAAAAGTAGGTAAAGAGTATCCTACAGCTCCGGAGGTATAAGATGGAACAAATTGTACTTGCTACAGGCAATAAAGGAAAAATTCGTGAGTTTTCAGAGGCTTTCTCCCATTTATCTATCGATTGTGTACCTGTAAAAGCTGTGATTTCCATTGAGGAGCCTGAGGAAACTGGTACAACCTTTATGGAAAATGCTCTGTTGAAGGCTCGCTACTATGCAAAGGCTACGAATCGCCCATGTCTTGCTGATGACTCTGGCATTACGGTTGATGTCCTCAATGGTGCACCAGGTGTATATTCTGCGCGTTATGCAGGTCGTCATGGTGATGACAATGCAAACAACGAGAAGTTAATTCGTGAACTACAAGGGAAAAGTAACCGTACAGGTCATTATGTATGCGCTTTAGCGCTTGTATATCCTGATGGTCGAGAAGTTACTGCTGAAGGCTATTGTGATGGACTCGTTCAAGATGAGCCAAAAAGGGAGAAATGGCTTTGGCTATGATCCGTACTTCTATGTGCCTGAGTTTAAAAAGACGATGGCAGAGCTTAGTATAGAAGAGAAGGAAACGATTAGTCATCGTGGCCGTGCACTACGTGAATTAATTAACAAGCTTTGATATTTTTGAACTATATGGTATAGTTCATATAAATATATAATATAGTGGCATTAGAGATTAAATACAATGAAACGAATTGGCATTTTAAGTGATACTCATGGGTATCTAGAGGATATCGACCTCGTCTTGGCTGCTACCGCTGATCAAGACATCGATATGTGGCTTCATGCTGGTGATTTTGGCGATGATGCACGCTATATGCAGGAACATACGGATATTCCTGTATATGCTGTGCGTGGGAACAACGACCGTGTGCAACCGCTTGAACCACGAGAGCAATTAATTCCTCTTGAAGATACCTATATTTACATGACTCATGGTCATGAGGTATCATATTATAATCGAATACAAAAACTGATTGAGTTAGGAACTGACATGGGTGCGCGACTCATCGTGTCCGGTCATAGCCATCATCATGGGGAGGTTCGTGCCCGTGATGCGGTATTTGTAAATCCTGGCAGTATTTCTTTGGCTCGTGATCGCTCCGGTGGTACCTTTGCCATCGTTACCTACGATAATGGACAGTTTGATGTAGAGTTTGTGTATAAACAAGATATTGTTTAGTTATATGGTGAAAGCTTTGGTTTCGAAACTTTCAAAAGGAATAGTAAGTCTATGCATGGAAAGGGTTATGACATATCATGGATACACCAGTTAAAGCAAAGCCTAAAATGAAGTTATATGGTTTTAACAATCTCACAAAGACATTGAGTTTTAATATTTATGATATTTGTTATACTCGTACGGAAGAAGAGAAAAAACAATACATTCAGTACATTGATGAAGTATACAATGCGGATCGTTTAACGGCTATTTTGACGGAAGTTAGCCATATTATCGGCGCTAACATCCTTAATGTAGCGAAACAAGATTATGATCCACAAGGTGCGTCTGTTACGATTTTGATTTCTGAAGAGGAAATTGAAAAAGAAGATGTAGTTATGCATCTAGATAAATCGCATCTTACTGTACATACGTATCCTGAAAAGCCATCCGCACAAAGGGATTAGTACATTCCGTGCCGACATTGAAGTGTCTACATGTGGACAAATCTCTCCGCTAAATGCACTGAATTACTTAATTCAAAGTTTTGACTCTGATATTCTTACCTTGGATTATCATGTACGTGGCTTTACTCGGGACGTGTCTGGTAAGAAAATTTATATTGATCATCGCATCAATTCTATTCAAAATTACATTAGTGCAAAAACTCGCAACATGTACAACATGATTGATGTAAATGTATATCAAGAAAATATTTTTCCATACAAAGATGATGTTAAAAGAATTTGATTTAGATAATTATCTCTTTTGGCATCACTGAGTCAGAGTTGAGCGATCGTGAAATCAAGCAAATTAAACATCAATTAAAACAAGAAATGATGGAAATCTTCTATGGACGCAATTTGCCATCTGTAAAAAGCTTAAAGACCGCTTTTTATAACATTGGTGTGACAGCTTTTATCGTATAATACGAAGATAGATTTGAAGTAGATAAGCCTTATATGGTTTATCTACTTTTTTTATAATTTACTTTATTACTATTGGAGCTTAATCTTTATTACTACTGGAGCTTAATGATAGTTGTTTTTAAAAAAATTCGAAAAACTATATCGAAAAAAACTTGAATTATGATTTAGCATTTTGTATAATACAATTAGTTAAAAGGTATAAATTACCGACTCTAAAGAGTCCGAGTGTATCCACAAAGGAGAATTGTTATGGACGTACGTGAATTAGCTGTACAACGTGAATTAAAAAGGTTTCCTTACTGTAGGAACAAAATATGAATTAAAAGACGCTCATGATTTATCTGTAGCTTACACACCAGGTGTAGCAGAACCATGTTTGCGTATTAAAGATAATGAAGCAGAATCCTTCGAATTAACTTGCCGTTCCAACATGGTTGCCGTTGTATCTGACGGTACTCGTGTACTTGGTCTTGGTGATATTGGCGCTGCAGCAGCATTGCCAGTAATGGAAGGTAAATCCTTATTGTTCAAAAAATTCGGTGATGTAGACTGCATTCCATTGGTTGTAGATACAAAAGATGCTGATACATTGATCAATACAGTAAAATTATTGCAAAAAAACTTTGCTGGTATTAATTTAGAAGATATTTCCTCTCCTAAATGCTATGAAGTTGAAAATCGTTTGAAAGCAGAATTAGAAATTCCTGTATTCCATGATGACCAACACGGTACTGCAATTGCATGTTTAGCTGGTGTAAAAGGCGCTCTTCGTTTAGTTAAAAAAGATTTAGCTACTGCTAAAATCGTTGTAAACGGTGCTGGTGCTGCTGGTGCAAACATTGCTCGCTTATTGTACCTTGCAGGTGCTCGTGATATCACATTGTTGGTATCCTCTGGCGTATTGCACAAAGACTACAAACGACTTGACTCTTTTGCAAGCTGAATTGATTGATTTGCTTAAACTTGAAGAAAAACATGGCAACTTGGCTGAAAATGCTAAAGGCGCCGATATTCTTCTTGGTGTATCTGCAGCAGGTGCTTTCACAAAAGAAATTTTGGAAAACTTGGCTGACGATGCAATCGTATTTGCAATGGCTAACCCTAACCCAGAAGCTACATATGCTGATATGAAAGCTGCTGGTATCCGCGTTGCTGGTACAGGTCGTTCCGACGCTCCTAACCAAATCAACAACGTAGCAGTATTCCCAGGCGTATTCCGCGGTGCTATCGACGTTCGTGCGTCTCAAATCACTGACGAAATGAAATTAGCTGCTGCTGACGCTTTGGCTCACTTGATTCCTGATAGTGAATTGAACGAAGAAAACGTAATGCCATCCGTATTCGATCCTCGTGTAGCTCCAGCTGTTGCTAAAGCAGTTGCTGAAGTTGCTGTAAAACAAGGTATCGCAAAAAATCCTCAAGCAGTAGAAGATGGTAGCTACGAAGGTTAATCTATTTGCTTTTACTAGCATTTTTAAAATCTTATATAACTATAGAACAATACAACATGCACCTCGAAAGGGGTGCATGTTTTTATATGCTCGATTTAAGCATATGATTGGCTTTTATACTATTAGGGTGAATAATTTATAGATTAAAAATGATATGGAGGCGTAGGCGTATAGGATAATAGAAGTAAGGATAGATATATATTAAAGAATGTATTAATGTATAAGTAAAAATTAATGAAGTTGTAAAAAAAGTACTTGTCACTAGTTTCTATCAATGATATAATAATTTTTCGTTGCAGAGCGATACTCGAGAGAGTAAGAACTCAGCAAGAGTAGTGGTTGACATCAACTACCGGGTTTGCTATAATAGCAAAGTAATTAATGACAGGGCATAGCGCAGTTTGGTAGCGCACCTGGCTTGGGACCAGGGGGTCGCAGGTTCGAATCCCTGCTGCTCCGACCATTTTTTTATTTGCGGGTGTAGCTCAATGGTAGAGCCCCAGCCTTCCAAGCTGGTCGCGAGGGTTCGATTCCCTTCACCCGCTCCATTGCCTTTTTAGGGTATACTAAGATAGGGCGTAGTTGACGATACATAGTACATAATTTATACTATAATAGATAATTACATATAGGTAATCCACATGGTTCAGTAGCTCAGTTGGATAGAGCAACGGCCTTCTAAGCCGTGGGTCGGGGGTTCGAATCCTCCTGGATCACCAAAAGAAATAAGCGGATAGTTCGTAATGAGCTATCCGTTTTTTTGTTTGCGTTTTTAGCATAGTTACATATAAAAACTGTAAAAGATAAATCTGCATTAAAAATGAATAAAATTTCATAAACTAATATATGAATGAGTAAAATAATGTACTTATAAGATGGTATAAGTCTAAAAATAGAATTAAAATAATACTATAAACACTGGATTCTTTGTATGATGATAAAGCATGAATAGAAAAATGAAATTTATCTTGATTGTTATATTGATGATCTTTATATAATTATAAATATTATGATTAATTATAAGCTTTCATATGCAGGTATGAGGTTTTATAAATGGATATCTAGGTTATAGTTGTAATAGGAGTGTTTCATGAATAAGATTTTTCAAGGTGATTTGGAGTAAAAGCAAAAGAGTGTTATGTAGTTGTGTCTGAGATAGCAAATAACTATAGTGCTAAAAAGGCTGTATTGACTAGTGTTTTTTGCTGTGTTGACGGTAACTGGTGGTGCAGCTCATGTTATGGGGGCGACTTTACCGTCGGAGCTAACAGACAAAGGCTCTATTAAAATCGGTCAGTATGCAACTACAAGTAATATGTCTAGTATAGTTATAGGGACAAGCAGTCAATTTAGAACTTCTTCAGTTGATGGGTATAGGGCAATTGGTATTGGCTCTGGGATTATTGCTAGTGGTAATAATAGTGTTTCTATCGGTGGACATTCTCGAGCAACAGAAGATCAGGCAATTGCTATTGGTGGAGCTTCTGATGATAGTGGTGCTAAAGCGACTGGGTTCTCAATCTATTGCTATCGGTGGTAATACTGTAGCTAGTGGGGATTCCTCTATTGTAGTAGGTGGTGATGACGTAGAGGTTGCATTCGCTAGAACTGTAACTTATACAGATATTAACACTGGACAAGCTAAAACGGGGACATTGAGACAGGCATCTATTGATTTGGCGAATATCCAATTGCCTCAATATATCACCGCTACAGCTAGTCATGCAGGGACTGCCATTGGGATGAAAACTAAAGCTGGTGACTTGGGTCTTTCTCTTGGCATGGGGGCGGATTCCGCTACTCGCCTAGATGGTAAGGCTGGTAATGTAGTTAACGCTATCGCTATTGGTGCCGGTGCAAAAGCTAATCGGGATAACTCCATTGCAATCGGTGGTGGTGCTAATACTGATGCAGCGGGTGTGGCACAAACAAGCTATACTATGAGTAATGGAGATACGGTTAACTGGGCCGGTGGTGAAAATGTGTTGCCTGGTGACGTTGTATCATTTCGGTGCTCCTGGTTATGAACGTCAGCTTAAAAATGTAGCTCCTGGTATTGTCAGTGCAACTTCTACAGATGCGGTGAATGGCTCTCAGTTATATGCAATAGCTGAGAAGACTTTATCTAAATATATTTCTATTAAATCTGATTTGGCTGGGAATAAATCTAATAAAGGTGCAGAAGCGACTGATTCTATGGCTATAGGTCCGGATGCTTCTACAACAACTGCTGCTACTAAAGGGACTGCTTTAGGTACTGGTGCAACTGTTACTGTAGCGAATGGTGTAGCTGTAGGTTCACAGTCTAAAGCGAGCACAGCTAGCGGTGTAGCAGGCTATAATGTAAACGACTCTAGAACCGATAAATATGGTGCTTTATCCGGTAAAGCATTGACATCTACTTTAGGTGCCTTTGCTGTAGGTAATGAGACGAATACACGTCAAATCACAGGTGTGGCTGCTGGTACAGCTGATACAGATGCTGTAAATGTAGCACAGTTAAAGAGTGTGAATTTGAAAGTAGCTGGAGATACCGGCACAGGTGATGTTAATCTTGCTAATAGTACTTTAAATATTAAAGGTGCTGGTCTTGCTAAAACTACTGCATCTGGTAAAGATGTAACCGTAACTGTGTCTGAAAAAGCAGTTAAACAAGAAGCTGTTAAAGCGGTTACAATGGCAGCAGCGGATCCTAATGGTGCGATTACTGTGACACCTGAGCTTAGCGCGGACAAAGATACAGCAACTTACAAAGTTGGTATTGATCCAACTAAAGTAGCTGAGACTACTAACTTGACCTATAAGGATAATGATGGTGCAGATAAGACCGTTACATTAAAGAAAGGTTTGAACTTTAAAAACGGTACTATGACGACTGCTACTACTGCTGCAGATGGAGTAGTAACGGTTGATATCAATGATGATACAAAGGCTAAAATTAATAATGCCGCAACAAATAAGCTAGATAATCTTACATCAGATGGTGAACAAAAGGTTAAGAGCTTGTCCGCATGGAATGTAAAGGCTAATAACAGTAATGCTGAAACAGTAACAGGTGGAGATACCGTTACATTTAATGATGGCTCTAATATCGCTATTACTCAAAATGGCAAGACATTTACTGTAGCGACTAAAAATGATGTAAACTTTAATACTGTAACAGCTACGACAAAGGTGACAACACCTGCGGTAGAAGGGCTTACTAATACGTCCTGGACACCTGGTACTACTACTCCTGTTAGTGGTCGTGCGGCAACAGAAGATCAATTGAAAGCCGTTGATACACAAGTAGCAACAAATAAAGATGATATTGCTACGAATAAGGCTAATATCGATAAGAATAAAGATAATATCGCAAAGAATGCGGACAACATCACGAAAAATGCTACAGAAATTGCTACAAATAAAGGCAATATTACAACCAATACGCAGAACATTGCAACCAATACGGCAGCCTTGGCTCGTAAGATCTCTTTAGGAGGTAATACTGGTAGTACAACAGAGAAATCCTTAAGTACAGGTGATGTGAAGTTTAATGTAAAAGGTGCGGGTCTTGTAACGACTTCTGCAGCTGGTGATGATGTAACCGTAACTGTGACAGAAAAAGCAGTTAAACAAGAGGCTGTTAAAGCGGTTACAATGGCAGCGAGCGGATCCTAATGGTCCGATTACTGTGACACCGGAGCTTAGTGCGGACAAAGATACAGCAACTTACAAAATTGGTATCGATCCAACTAAAGTAGCAGAGACTACTAACTTGACTTATAAGGATAATGATGGTGCAGATAAGACCGTTACATTAAAGAAAGGTTTGAACTTTAAAAACGGTACTATGACGACTGCTACAACTGCTGCAGATGGAGTAGTAACGGTTGATATCAATGATGATACAAAGACTAAAATCAATAACGCTGCAACGAACAAGCTAGATAACCTTACCCAGATGGTGAACAAAAAGTTAAGAGCTTGTCCGCATGGAAGGTAAAGGCTAATAACAGCAATGCTGAAACAGTAACAGGTGGCGATACCGTTACATTTAATGATGGCTCCAATATCGCTATTACGCAAAATGGCAAAACTTTCACCGTTGCAACAAAAGATGACGTGACGTTTAACAGTGTAACAGCTGGTTCGAAAGTGACAGCACCTGCGGTAGAAGGTCTTACTAATACGTCCTGGACACCTGGTACTACAACTCCTGTTAGTGGCCGTGCGGCAACAGAAGATCAATTGAAAGCCGTTGATACACAAGTAGCAACAAATAAAGATGATATTGCTACGAATAAGGCTAATATCGATAAGAACAAGGATAATATTGCAAAGAATGCGGACAATATCACGAAAAATGCTACAGAAATTGCCACAAATAAAGGTAATATTGCAATCAATACGCAGAACATTGCAACTAATACGGCAGCCTTGGCTCGTAAGATTTCCTTAGGTGGCGATACAGGTAATACAACAGAAAAATCCTTAAGTACAGGTGATGTTAAGTTTAATGTAAAAGGTGCAGGCCTTGTAACGACTTCTGCAGCTGGTGATGATGTAACAGTAACCGTGACAGAAAAAGCAGTTAAACAAGAGGCTGTTAAAGCAGTTACAATGGCAGCAGCGGATCCTAATGGCCCGATTACTGTGACACCTGAGCTTAGTGCGGACAAAGATACAGCAACTTACAAAATTGGTATCGATCCAACTAAGATAGCAGAATCTACTATCCTGACTTATAAGGATAATGATGGTGCAGATAAGACCGTTACATTAAAGAAAGGTTTGAACTTTAAAAACGGTACTATGACGACTGCTACAACTGCTGTAGATGGGGTTGTAACTGTTGATATCAATGATGATACAAAGGCTAAAATCAATAACGCTGCAACAAATAAGCTAGATAATCTTACACCGGAAGGCGAACAGAAGGTTAAGACCTTTGGCAACATGGAATGTCGCTACTGCTGCTGATGGCGGAACTCATTCTGGTGACTCCACAAGTACTGTAACAGGTTCTGATACAGTGACTTTTAAAGCAGGTAATAACCTAAATGTAAATCAAACTGGTAGAGATATTACATTCTCCTTAAATAAAGAGATCTCTGATATGACTAGTTTAGGTCTTACAAATCCGGATGGTGCAAAGGCAACTATTAAGACTGGAAAAGGTGATGCTCATGTAGGTGAAACAGACCAAGCGGATCGCATTGTTTATACTAATGCAGCTGGTACTGAAGAACAGGTAGCAACATTAAAAGACGGTTTGCAATTTGGTGGCGATAATAATCCTGAAGTTATTAATAAGACATTGAATCAGAAGCTAGAAGTTGTTGGCGGTGCTGATGCAGCGAAATTGTCCGATAACAATATTGGTGTTAATGCGAAAGACGGTAAGTTGCATGTACAATTGTCTAAAGAATTGAATGACTTGACTAGCGCTCAATTCAAAAATGGTAATGCAGTGTCCACAATCAGTAGTGCAGGCACGACTGTGACAGACGGTGCGAACACGACTCAGTATGGTCCTAAAGGCATGACCATTAATCCAGGTGCAAATGAAATATCTCTTACCGATGAAAGGCTTAAACAATGGTGGTAAAGTCATCTCCAATGTAGCGAGCGGCGGTAATGTTGATACTAATGCGGCGAACATCGGCGATGTGAAGAAAGCGACTGCAGCATCCAAAACGACAGTATCTGTTAATAAGAAAGATACAGAAACACCAAATTTGGTACTAGAAGAAACCGTAGATCCTGCTGATGGTCATACGAATTACGATATCAAGTTGGCAAATAAAGTTAACTTAGGAAATGGTAATATTGTGCTTGATGGAACTGATGGTACATCTAAGACTAAAGGCAATATTACATCCGAAGGTACTGTAGAAGGCAAAAGATCTCAAAAGCGGGCGATGTAACTGTTAACAAGGACAATAAAGGTACTGTGAACGGTTTATCCAATAAGACATGGACTCGTGGACAGGCTCCTGTGAGCGGTCAAGCAGCGACAGAAGACCAAATCAAGCGGTAGATACTCGTGTGATGGCCGTAGAAGATAAAGTAGCGGACTTTGGCTGGATGGCGAAGAGCAGTGCTACAGGCACAGGTCAAGCAACAGGCAATAACGCAGCGACTAAGGTTGGTGATAAAACGGAAGTAGAATTCCGTGCCGGTGACAACCTCACTATTGATCAAACAGGTACTACTTTCACGTATTCTTTGAATAAAAATATGACAGGTCTTGAAAGTGTGTCCGTAGGGGATGTAGCAAATGATAAGCCGGGCGTTGTATTGAACGGTGCTGACGGCACTATGGGCGTACGCGGTAAAGATGGTGCGAATGCATCTATTACAGCGGCTAAAGGTGCTGACGGATTGATAGGTACAGGTACTGGTAAAGATCGTATCGTTTATGAAACGAAAGACGCTAACGGCAATCCTGTTAAAGAAACTGTAGCCACAATGAATGATGGCTTACATTTCGCTGGCGATAATGGAAATACAGTTATCGATAAGACATTGAATGAAAAACTCGAAATTGTTGGTGGTGCTGACGCAGCGAAATTGTCCGATAACAATATCGGTGTTAATGCGAAAGACGGTAAGTTGCATGTACAATTGTCTAAAGAATTGAATGACTTGACTAGCGCTCAATTCAAAAACGGTAATGCAGTATCCACAATCAGTGGTGCAGGCACGACTGTGACAGACGGTACGAATACAACTCAATACGGTCCTAAAGGCATGACCATTAATCCAGGTGCGAATGAAATATCTCTTACCGATAAAGGCTTAAACAATGGTGGTAAAGTCATCTCCAATGTAGCGAGCGGCGGTGATGTTGATACTAATGCGGCGAACATCGGTGATGTGAAGAAAGCGGCTGCAGCATCTAAAACGACAGTATCTGTTAATAAGAAAGATACAGAAACTCCGAATTTGGTGCTAGAAAAAACTGTAGATCCTGCTGATGGTCATACGAATTACGATATCAAATTGGCTGATAAAGTTGACTTTGGGTAATGGTAATATCGTTCTTGACGGAACTGATGGCAGCATCAAGGCTAAAGGTAATATTACATCCGAAGGCACTGTAGAAGGCAAAGATCTTAAAGCGGGCGATGTAACGGTTAACAAGGACAATAAAGGGACTGTGAACGGTTTATCTAATAAGACTTGGACTCGCGGACAGGCTCCTGTGAGCGGTCAAGCAGCGACAGAAGACCAAATCCAAGCGGTAGATACTCGTGTAATGGCCGTAGAAGATAAGGTAGCGGACTTCGGCTGGATGGCAAAGAGCAGTGCTATAGGCACAGGCCAAGCGACAGGCAATAATACAGCAACTAAAGTTGGCGATAAAACGGAAGTAGAATTCCGTGCCGGTGATAACCTCACTATTGACCAAACAGGTACTACTTTCACGTATTCCTTGAATAAAAATATGACAGGCCTTGAAAGTGTATCCGTAGGTGATGTGGCAAATGATAAATCGGGCGTTGTATTGAACGGTGCTGACGGCACTATGGGCGTACGCGGTAAAGATGGTGCGAATGCATCTATCACAGCGGCTAAAGGTGCTGACGGATTGACAGGTACTGGTGCTGGTAAAGATCGTATCGTTTATGAAACGAAAGACGCAACAGGCAATCCTGTAAAAGAAACCGTAGCGACTATGAATGATGGTTTACATTTCGCTGGTGATAATGGGAATACAGTTATCGATAAGACCTTGAATGAAAAACTTGAAATCGTTGGTGGTGCTGATGCAGCAAAATTGTCCGATAACAATATCGGTGTTAATGCAAAAGACGGTAAGTTACAAGTACAATTAGCTAAAGATTTGAATGGTTTGTCTAGTGTGGAAGTGAAGGACGATAATGGTGCATCTACTGTTATGAAAGGTGACACTATTAAAGAGCAAAGATGCAGCAGGAAATACTTCTGTTGTAAATGGCTCTGGCGTGACTATCACACCTGCTAATCCGCAAAATCCAAATGCTGGTACAGTGTCTTTAACTACTGAAGGCTTGAATAATGGCAACAATCAAATCAAGGGTGTTGCAGCTGGTACAGCAGATACAGATGCAGTTAACCTTGGTCAATTGAAAAAATCTAATGCTCAACTTGCTAATGCAATTGCTAATGTTGAATCCGAAACACAACAAGTAGGCGCTCATGCGGCGGCTATGTCAGCGTTGAAACCAATTCAATATGATCCATTGGAACCAACTCAAGTTATGGCTGGATATGGTAACTACCGTGGTAAGAGTGCAGCAGCATTAGGTCTTGCTCATTATACTAATGAAGATACAATGTTCAACGTGGGTGTTTCCGTAGGTGGACGTCATAATATGATCAATGCCGGTTATACTCATAAGTTTGGTAACAGCGATGCTAAAAAAAGCTGTACCAGAACGCTACAAAGGCGGTCCAATCAGCTCCATTTATGTGATGCAAGATGAAATGACCTCTTTGAAACAAGAGAATAGTAGACAGAAGGAAGTATTGGATAAACAACAAGCTGAAATCGAATCGTTGAAAGCTATGGTTAATAGTTTACTAGCAACTAAAGGTTAATAACTAAATATAGTAATTAAAATGATGATTTCGCTATAGCATTCTTGTAGTGTTATCCGATGTCGTAAAGGAAAAAGGTTCCGTAGGACGTTGATGGCCGATAAGCCTCAACTGAAATACGGAACCTTTTTCTTTTAATTGTAGTGTCCTTTATAAGACAACTAATATTTATGTATGATATAATGTTAAAAAAATGAAAAATAGATGAATTTATGCGGATGTTGTGAGGAGTAAATTAAATGGAGAATGTAGAATGTATTTTTAATTCAATAAAAATTACATGAACGTAAACAAGATGAGAAGTGTTATTTTGATCCTATTCGTTACTTTTTAGTTCAGAAAACTCCAGAGGAAGAAGTTCGACAAAAAAACAATTATATTTTATACAAAAGAAACTCGGTATACCTATTGAACGAATTCGCGTAGAAGAACCTATGTGCCCATGTGAAGAAAGGTTTACGAGGTAGAGCAGATATCGTCGTTTATCGTGATGATAAACAAGAAGAAGCTTTTAATGGTAATAGAGTGTAAAGCTCCTCATATTGATGTTGAATGTAATATGGTATTAGACCAAGCGATAAGATATCAGGGATATACTTAGATGCGAAATATATTATGCTTATTAATGGTGTAAATGCTGTAGTATATCAATTTAAGAATGGTAAAACTTAAAAAGTAGACAAAATTCCCTCTTACCAAGAGCTTTTTAAAAATCAAAAGTGAAGATTGTTAAGCAAAAGTAAAAGATAAACCTTATACATTTGAAGATATTAAGTCTAAACGTACAGAAATAAATTTTTTTGAATGATGGGTTATATGGGTGAAGACAGTCCCCCAAAAAATTATGAGTTTTATCTTAACCTTTTTGAAATTTATTACTATTAAAGAATATTACTTCTTCAAATATTCTTGAGAAAATTAAATAGTTATGGAAGATTGCTTTAGAGGTGTAACCTTTTTTGGTAATAGAGGTGAGGACAATATCAAAGTTTGGACACGTTTATTTATAGCTAAGGACTATGAACGAAAGATCAGGTTTTTGAGGGATTAGTATATGTGCTACCGCACATACTGAAAATGATCCACACTGGGGAAATCGTCTTGGTGTTACTCAATTAAATGTATCTATAACAAATAAAGAAACTAGACATCATTCATTACAGTTGAATTTGGATAAATTTTGTAAGTTTGATATCAATACCAATATGATTGAAATTACACACAATGGTGCTATAACAAGAGGGTCGAGATGGAGCGTTACCTAAAAAAGAATTACTTGATTATGTTCAAAAAGAGCTCCTGAATTAGTAAAAAGATGATAAAATATACTTTAGGTCGTCTTGATAACTCCCGTTTGTTAGAGTGGCGAAATTCAAATGTACAATCCTTTATAAGAAATTTACTACGCTATGCAGTACTTCGAGATGGATTTAGATCAGAATATAAAAAAATCAAAGTAATATTGTTAATGAAAAGACCATTCATCGAATGGTCTTTTTGTATTTATAATAAATCACTTAAAAGTTTAATTTTAATCGCATCCTATAAATCCAGTATTTATCTACATTTTTACTCATAAAGTCGAAATTGGTCAAATTAAAAAGTCAAAAAAATTACACTTTGATATATTGACTTTTTGACTTTTAGGAGTTATTATAATGTCGTAGGGTAAATAAACCCAGTAAAAAAATAGTATTAGTCAAATAGTTAAACTCTATGATGTATGAGGGGTAAAATATATGAACAACAACTTTAACAACTTTGGTAATGAATTTTCTAGCATGAATGATTTGTTTAATCAATTGATGGGTAATATGGGGGGGTATTCCACAGAACGACGTAGTTATAAGATTAATGGTCGCGAAGTAACTCCAGAAGAATTTGCGTTTTATCGTCAAACTGGTCGCTTACCATCTAATGAAGAAATGCAAGCTGCTCAAGCTGCACAACAAGGTAAAATTAAACAAGATGGCATCCTTGCTCGTTTGGGGACAAACTTAACTCAACAAGCTCGTGATGGTAAACTCGATCCTGTAATTGGTCGAAATAAAGAAATCCAAGAAACCGCAGAAATCTTGGCGCGTCGTACTAAAAACAATCCTGTACTTGTAGGTGATGCTGGTGTTGGTAAAACCGCAGTAGTAGAAGGCTTGGCACAAGCTATTGTAAATGGTGATGTTCCAGCAGCTATTAAAAATAAAGAAATCATTTCTATCGATATTTCCGGCTTGGAAGCTGGTACTCAATACCGTGGTTCTTTCGAAGAAAACATTCAAAACCTTATTAAAGAGGTAAAAGCCGCTGGCAATATTATCTTGTTCTTTGATGAAATTCACCAAATTTTGGGTGCTGGTTCCACCGGTGATGGTCAAGGCTCCAAAGGCTTGGCAGATATCTTGAAGCCTGCTTTGTCTCGTGGTGAAATGACAGTTATCGGTGCTACAACACAAGATGAATACCGTAATACAATCATGAAAAACGCAGCTCTCGCTCGTCGTTTAATGAAGTAAAGGTAAACGCGCCATCTCCAGAGGATACTTTCAAAATCTTACAAGGCATTCGTCCATTATACGAAGCGCATCATAATATTGAATTGCCAGATGCCGTTTTGAAAGCAGCTGTAGATTATTCCGTACAATATATTCCGCAACGTAGCTTGCCAGATAAAGCTATCGATTTAATCGATGTAACAGCAGCTCATTTGGCATCTCAACATCCTGTAACAGATATTAAAACATTGGAAGCCGATATTGCAGATGCTAAAGCAAAACAAGAGGAATATGCTCAACAAGAAGACTATGAATCTGCAATCAACGAAAAAATGCGCATTCAAAAGTTACAAGCAGAGCTCGACAACCATACAGAAAATCAAAAGGTGGTAGCTCAAGTAAACGACGTAGCAGAAGCCGTTGAAAGAATGACTGGTATTCCTGTATCTCAAATGGGTGCATCCGATATCGAGCGCTTGAAAGACATGAAATCTCGTTTAGAAGCTCATGTAATTGGTCAAGATAAAGCAGTAGAAGCTGTATCTAAAGCAATTCGTCGTAACCGTGCAGGATTTGACGAAGGCAATCGTCCAATCGGCAGTTTCTTATTCGTAGGTCCTACAGGTGTTGGTAAAACAGAATTAGCTAAACAATTAGCTCTAGATATGTTCGGTAACAAAGATGCAATCATTCGTTTGGATATGTCCGAATACAGTGATCGCACAGCCGTATCTAAACTAATTGGTGCTACAGCAGGTTATGTTGGTTACGAAGATAATTCCAACACATTGACTGAACGTGTACGTCGTAATCCTTATTCCATCGTATTATTCGATGAAATCGAAAAAGCAGATCCTCAAGTTATTACATTACTTTTACAAGTATTGGACGATGGTCGCTTAACAGATGGTCAAGGTAACACAGTAAACTTTAAAAATACTGTTATTATCGCTACATCCAATGCAGGTTTCGGTTATGGTAGTGACAATGATGATGAAAATAAAGTAGATGTAATGGAACGCATTGCTCCATTCTTCCGTCCAGAGTTCTTGAACCGTTTCAACGCAGTTATCGAGTTCAATCAATTGAGCAAAGAAGATTTGAAAAAAATCGTAGATTTGATGCTCGATCAAGTTAATAAGACTTTGGCTAAGAAAGACATCACTCTTGATGTAACTGATGCAGCTAAAGAATTGTTGATGGAACAAGGATATGATAAAACTATGGGCGCTCGTCCGTTACGCCGTGTTGTGGAATCTGAAATTCGAGATAATGTAACAGATTTCTACTTGGATAATATCGATGCTAAACACTTGCTTGCTGATGTTAAGGATGGGACACATTGTAATCTCTGAAAAAGCAGATTCCGATGATAGTAAAGACCAAAATAAGGCTGAGAAATAAACATTAGACATATAAAGTGTCAGAATAATCATTTGACAAATCTGAATAAAGTAGTAATATTAAAAGCACAATTATATAGTGAGTATGCAAGGGAGCCTATTATATAGGCTGAGAAAGGGCTGCGAGCACCTGACCTTTATACCTGATCGGGATCATGCCCGCGTAGGAAGCACGCTAATACTTAATACGGGTATCGATCATTTTGTTCGATACCCGTTTTTGCATACCTAACTATATATGTCTTTTATATAGGAGGATGTAAAAATGTTTATGACACAATTGGAATCGGCTGTGGCTGGCGTAGTTACGAAGGAAATGAAAGTAGTCGCGGAAAAAGAACGTATGGATGAAGAGGTGTTATGTTCCCTAGTGGCAGCAGGAAAGGTTGTTATTCCCTTGTAACAAGCAACATACTAGTATTTCGCCTGAGGGGATTGGTAAGCGTCTAAGAACGAAAGTCAATGTTAATTTAGGTACATCGAAAGATGTTACTGATTATGATAGTGAAATTGAAAAGGTTAATCGAGCTATTCGACTTGGAGCAGAGTCGATTATGGACCTTTCCACTCATGGTGATACTCGTATTTTTAGACGTAAATTAATCGAGACATCGCCAGTAATGATTGGTACGGTGCCTATCTATGATAGTGTCATTCATCATCAAAAAGATTTGGGTGAATTAACGGCTCAAGACTTCTTGGACACTATCCGATTGCACGCTCAAGATGGTGTAGATTTTATTACTATCCACAGTGGTATTACGAGGAAAACAATAGATCAAATCAAGAATCATAAACGGTTGCTTAATATTGTTAGCCGCGGAGGGAGTTTGGTGTTTGCATGGATGAGCATGACAGGCCATGAAAATCCATTCTATGAATACTTTGATGAAATCTTAAAGATTTGCAAAGAATATGATGTTACTTTGTCTTTAGGTGATGCTTGTCGTCCAGGTTGCTTGGCGGATGCAACTGATGTATGCCAAATTGAAGAGCTTGTAAGGCTTGGTGAATTGGCAAAACGAGCGAAACAATATGGTGTACAAGCTATGATTGAAGGACCTGGGCATGTACCTTTACATCAAATACAAATGAATATGGAAATACAAGAGTCCTTGTGTGATGGAGCGCCATTCTATGTGTTGGGACCGCTTGTCAACAGATATTGCTCCTGGCTATGACCATATTACAGCTGCCATTGGTGGGGCTGTAGCGGGTATGCATGGAGCGTCATTCTTGTGCTATGTTACACCAGCGGAACATTTAGCCTTACCAAATGCAGATGATGTAAAAGATGGAATTATGGCTTTTAAAATAGCGGCGCATGCTGCAGATATTGCTCGTGGTATTCCTAATGCAAGAGATATAGATGACACTATGGCTAAGGCACGTCAAGTTCTCGATTGGGAGGCACAATATGCTTGTGCCCTTGATTCTGAACGGGCTCGTTCTATTCGTGAAAGTAGAGCACCAGAGGAAGATCATAGTGAAACCTGTTCGATGTGCGGCAAGTTTTGTGCTGTACGCAGTATGAATAAAGCTTTACAAGAAGAATATATTGATATTTTATAAGCTTTTTCATATGGGAGGTCATTATGGATTTGATTGTTAATGGAGAGCCAAAGCATGTTGTAGGTAAGCAACTTCATTTGGTTCTTGATGAATTAGGCTATTCTGGTAAACACTTTGTAGTTGAGCTTAATGGCGAGATTCTTAGTAAGGAAACGTATATAACCACTAAATTAACGGTTGCTGATAGATTAGAAATCGTTAGCTTTTGTAGGAGGTGGTTGATATGTTGGATTCATTTACTGTAGGTAATACAACATTTTCTAGTCGCTTGTTAGTGGGGACAGGGAAATATGCATCCTATAATTTGATGCATGATTCATTAGTAGCATCACAATCAGATATTGTGACGGTTGCTCTTAGGCGAGTAGGTACAACGCAAAGCGAGGAGGATATATTAAACTATATCCCTGATAGAATGCATTTATTACCAAATACATCGGGTGCTAGAAATGCAGACGAGGCTATACGCATTGCACGTATGGCAAAAGCATTAGGCTGTGGTAATTTGATTAAGATTGAAGTCATTCAAGATCAGATGTATTTGATGCCCGATAATTTAGAGACTATTAAAGCCACCGAGGTGTTGGCAAAGGAAGGGTTTATAGTCTTTCCTTATATGAGTCCTAATTTGATGGATGCAAAGCGACTAGTAGATGCTGGTGCTAATTGTGTTATGCCTCTCGCTTCGCCTATTGGTAGTAATCGTGGACTTGAAGCAAAAGGATTGATAGAGATTTTAATCAACTCTATTGATGTGCCTATTATTGTTGATGCGGGGATAGGACGTCCTTCTGATGCAACAATAGCTATGGAAATGGGGGCTAGTGCTGTTCTTGTTAATACGGCTATTGCTACAAGTTCGGACCCAGTAGGTATGGCAGAGGCTTTTTATCATGCTGTAGAGGCTGGTCGCAAGGCATATCTTGCAAAATGTGCACCTAAGAAGTCTGTAGGTAGTGCATCTTCACCGTTAACTGGTTTCTTGCGAAAGTAGGGTGATGATATGTCATTTTTAGATGTACTTTCAAGAGTTTCCAATGAAGATATAGCTGACATATTAGGCGCAGTAACTGATGATGAAATACTTTCAACACTCTCTAAACCTAAGTTAGCTATTGATGATGCACTGATTCTATTATCACCTCAAGCCCTGCTGTATTTAGAAGATATGGCACAGTTAGCTCATGAGAGAACGGTACAGCAATTTGGTTATACTATACAACTATTCACGCCTATGTATATTTCAAACTATTGCGACAATGGTTGTGTGTATTGTGGATATAGCCATCGTAGTGGGATTGCTCGTGAAAAGCTAAGTTTAGACGATATTGAGTTTGAGGCGAAAGCGATTGCTGAAACAGGATTAGAGCAAGTTTTGGTATTAACTGGCGAATCTAAATCTTGCAGTCCACCGTCATATATACAAGCTGCCGTAGAAAAATTGGTTCCTATTTTTAGTAGTGTTAGTGTTGAGGTGTATTCTCTTACGTTGGAGGAATATAAAAGATTAGTCACAGTTGGAGCGGATGGAATGACGATGTTTCAAGAGACATATAATTCGACGTTGTATGCGCAATTACATCCATTTGGGCCTAAGAGTGATTTTGCGAAGCGGATTGATACGCCTGAGTTGGCTTGTCAGGCTGGATTTAGAGTGGTCAATATTGGTGCTTTAATGGGTCTTGATGAATGGCGTCGAGAGGCATACAAGACGATGTTACATCTTAATTACCTTATGCAACATTATCCAGATGTAGAGCTATCGGTTTCCGTTCCAAGAATTCGACCTTGTGCAGTAGGTTATTCTCCAAATCATCCTGTAGATGATACGGAATTGGTTCAATATATTTTGGCTTTGCGTCTTTTGTTTCCTCGTGTGGGAATTACGCTTTCCTCTCGTGAAAGCAAGTATATGCGTGACAATCTGGTGAGACTGGGGATTACAAAAGTTTCAGCTGGCGTAACAACCTCTGTAGGGGGACATACAAAACAAGATAATTCTAGCCAATTTACAATCAGTGATAATCGCAGTGTAAGTGAAATGGCAACAATGCTTGAAAATAATGGATACCAACCTATTTATAAAGATTGGCAAGTACTATGAGGGGATATGTGTATGGCTCATATGAATAACGAATTTGAAACGGCTATATCCCACTTCTATAGCCCTGAGGAGTTTCGTAAATTGCAGAGTTCAGTAGTAGGCGTTTTAGGTGCTGGTGGATTGGGATCCAATTGTGCGGTTAATCTTGTCCGTAGTGGTATTCGAAATCTAATTATTGCAGATTATGACATTGTAGAACTAAGTAACCTAAATCGACAATACTATTTTTTTCGCATCATGTGGGGCAGTATAAGGTAGAGGCTTTACAAGATGTGTTAACTGCCATTAATTCAAATGTTATCGTTAAGATTTATAAGGATAAATTGACAATCGAGAATATTCCTGAAATCTATAAAAAAGCCGATATTTTGATAGAAGCCTTTGATGCGGTAGAAGCTAAATCTATGTTTTTAGAGGCTACAATCTCACTAGATGTACCTAAAATCATGGTATCCGGATTGGCTGGAATAGGTAATTCCGATACGTTACGAACTAAAAAGCTAGGTCAAAATTTATATATTGTTGGTGACGAGCATTCCGGTGTAGAAGATGCGTATCCTTATGCACCACGTGTAGTTATTGCTGCTGCAAAACAGGCGGATCTAGCGTTATCACTTTTACTAGAGAACACCATGTTTAATGAGGTGAAATAAGTGAATAGAAAAGACAAACTAACAGCGGTAATGAATGCTTGCCCTATATATGGAATTACGGGTGGTACTCGAGATGTAGTTCCGCTTGTGAAAGATATGTTAAGCGCAGGGATACGAATTATACAATATCGTGAAAAGGGAAAAACGCCTATTCTGCGATATCAAGAGGCTATGATTTTGAGACGATTGACCTCTAATTATCATGCTCTATTAATTATTGATGATTATGTTGATCTTGCGTTGGCAGTACATGCTGATGGTGTTCATATTGGGCAAGATGATTTGCCGCCTAATACGGTAAGACGAATTGTAGGGCCTAATATGTTGATTGGCTGGTCAACCCATAGTATATCTGACCTAAAAGCAGCAAATAGATATACAGGTGTTATTGATTATATTGGGGTAGGGCCTATTTTTTCTACACAAACAAAACCCAATGCTAATCCTGTAGGCATTTCTTATATATATTGGGCAAAAGCAGTTTAGTAAGGCTCCCACTGTTGCTATTGGGGGCATTAAAACCACAAATGCTGATGTCGTTTGGCAAGCGCATCCCGATTTTATTTGTGCCGTTTCTGAAATAACAGAATCGGATAATATACAAAAATACTATTTATGAGCTCATGATGGGATATAGTAGGGTCAGATAAAAATGAGTATACATACAAACCACAAGATTTTAATCTTGTGGTTTTTGTATTTATAAAATAATTTTGTAGATTTGATAAATATCCTTGCTAAGATATAGGTTTATCTAGTATAATCGTATCATTAAATTCAATATTCTATAGAATTTATAAAATAGATGAAGATGGAGAGGTAATAGTATATGTCTCATTATGTAGATTTAAATAGTGATTTAGGCGAAAGTTTTGGTAATTATACATTAGGTATGGATAGTGAAGTATTAAATCACGTAACAAGTGCTAATATTGCTTGTGGTTGGCACGCTGGAGATCCTCTTATTATGGATGCGACTGTCCGCATATGTAAAGAAAAAGGGCGTAGCCGTAGGGGCACATCCTGGTTACCCAGATCTGATGGGATTTGGTCGTCGTGCGATGGCAGTAAATCCTGCTGAGGCAAAAGCCTATATGATGTACCAACTAGGTGCACTTCAAGCTTTTTGTGATAGTTATGACATTAGCTTTACAGCATATGAAATTACATGGTGCTTTTTACAATACAGCCTGTGTTACGCCTGTACTAGCCGATGCAATTTTAGATGGTTTACAAGCGGTAAATCCTAATATCGCAGTCATGGTATTGAGTGGTAGCTATATTGCTCAAGAGGCACAGCGACGAGGTATTCCTGTTATACAGGAAGTGTTTGCCGATCGTGGCTATACAGAGGAGGGAACATTGGTCCCTCGTACAGAAGTAGGTGCTTTCATTAAAGACCCGCAAGAGGCTTTAGACCGAGTTCTCATGATGGTTACAAAGGGTAAGGTTGTTACTAATACAGGGAAGACCATTGATATTGTGGCCGACTCCGTATGTGTTCATGGTGATAATCCAGAAGCGATAGCTTTCACAAGATATATTCGGGAGGGGCTCACAAAAGCTGGTGTAACGGTGGCGAATTTTCAACACCGATAACACTATTAAATACATTAAAATAAATGCTTAATTAATACTCAACAGAAAAATACAAATATAAGTATTAAAAAGCAAGTATGAGCTTTTAAGCAATAAGTATGACATAGATTAATTATTATTTTGGAGGTTCCTATGAAACCAATTACAGGTAAAGCGAGTTTCTCTGTCCTATTAGGGGCAGCTTTCTTAATGGCCACGTCTTCCATTGGGCCTGGCTTTATGTTACAAACAGCAGCATTTACAAATGAGTTGAAAGCAGACTTTGCATTTGCTATCGTTGTATCCGTTATTTTCTCTATTATTGCACAGCTTAATGTGTGGACGATTATTGGTGTATCCCAAATGCGTGGTCAAGATATTGCGAATAAGGTATTACCAGGCCTTGGTTATATAGTGGCATTTTTAATTTCCCTTGGTGGATTGGCCTTTAATATCGGTAATATTGGTGGTGCCTCTATGGGCCTCAATATTATATTTGGTATCGACACAACAACAGCGGCTGCTATTAGCGGTATCTTGGGTATCTTACTATTTACATCTAAGAAGATGGGTGGTGTTTTAGATAATACGGCTAAAGTACTCGGTACTGTTATGCTTGTTCTTATCGCTTATGTAGCCTTTTCAACAAATCCTCCAGTAGGGACAGCAGTAACTCATGCGATAGTACCTACGAATTATCCGTGGCTTGCTACGATAACTCTTATTGGAGGTACCGTAGGTGGATATATAACATTCTCTGGTGGTCACCGCCTCATTGATGCTGGTATTACAGGTCAAGAGCATTTAAAAGATGTACGTCGTGCAGCAATTATGGGGATGTCTGTAGATGCATTAGTTCGAGTGTTATTGTTCTTAGCCGTTTTAGGTGTAGTATCCATGGGCTTTGTGCTAGATTCTAAAGACCCAGCAGGCTCTGCGTTTCTTCTCGGCGCTGGTGAAATCGGTCATAAATTATTCGGTATAGTGTTCTTCTGTGCTGCGCTAACCTCTGTAGTAGGGGCTGCCTACACATCAGTATCCTTCTTAAAAACATTGTTTAAGGTTGTAGAACGAAATGAAAAATTGACTATTATGGCGTTTATCTTTATTTCTACATGTATCTTAATCTTTATTGGTAAACCAGCATCTCTATTGATTTTAGCGGGCTCTGTAAACGGTCTAATCTTGCCTGTTACGTTGGCAGTTATGCTCGTTGCTACTCATAAATCCGAAATCGTAGGGGCATACAAACATAATAAACTTTTATATTATACCGGTTGGATTGTAGTGCTTGTAACATCTTATATTGGTGTTACATCTTTAAAGGGCATTGCTAAGTTACTTGGTTAATTTGATATCTGTGAAAGCACCATTACGTTCGGCTTGAATGTGATGGTCCTTTCTAGTTATAGCAGGAGGTACATATGAAACCTACAATTTCACCTGTAGGGGATTGCGCTATCTCTATTGATTTTGGTCAAGTAATCGATCCAAAGATTAATCGACAAATCCGACAAATTATAGAGCAGATTAAAGGCTTACAACTAGATGGAATTGTTGAACTAGTTCCTACATACTGTGCATTGCTTGTTCAATATGATGCAATGGTATATTCTTATTCAGATATTTGTAGAATTCTTGAACCCACATTGCAAGAATCGGTAACGGATAGCGCAAATGAACTCGTTACGATTGTTGAAATACCCACCGTTTATGGTGGCGAGTTTGGCCCAGATTTAGGCTTTGTAGCCTCTCATAATCATTTAAGTGAAGCTGAGGTCGTATCCATTCATAGTGGTACAGATTATTTAGTTTATATGCTAGGCTTTATTCCTGGCTTTACCTATTTAGGGGGGATGGACCCACGCATTGCAACGCCTCGGTTGTCTTCACCAAGAACTTTGATTCCTGCCGGCTCTGTAGGTATTGCAGGAGAACAGACTGGCACATATCCATCAGATTCTCCTGGAGGCTGGCAGATTATTGGACGCACACCTGTGACTATGTATGACATGTCTAAGAAACAAGCTGCACTATTGCAAGCCGGAGACTACGTTCGTTATGTGTCTATCGATGAAAACGAATTCCATAGGATTAAATCCTTGGGTATGGAATATATTCCGTCTATGTATGAAGTAGAGGTAGGTGAGTTACGTGGGTATAAATGAGTTTAAGGCTGCTTTAATCCGCGTAGATGCGCCAGGGATGTACACTACGATTCAAGATTCTGGCCGCGTTGGCTTTCAACAATATGGTATGCCTGTGGCTGGTCCTATGGATAGTGAAAGCTATCTCTTGGGACAGGCTCTAGTAGGAAACAAGGAACCTCTAGGTGCTTTAGAATGTACCGTGTTACCTCCTACGCTAACTGTTCAAGATACATGTATCGTTGCTTTTACGGGCGCCGATATGCACCCTACGATTAATAATGTAGTAGTGCCTCGATATATACCTTTTATTTGTCACGAAGGATATTATTTCTGGTGGCTTTCAGCCAATGTGGCGTGCGTATGTATATTGCTTTCTCTGGTGGTATCGATGTTCCCACTATTAACGGTAGCGTATCCACTCATACAAAGGCTAAGATAGGTGGTTTTGAGGGGCGTTCATTACAAGCGGGCGATCAGTTTGGCATTAAAGCATTTACTAGAGACGACGTGAATGTGTGCGACTTCTATGGAACTCATAAATTATTCAATACTGCTTTATATAACCGCGGCGGTCGTGAGTGTCACGAACCTTTGCGTGTAGTACTAGGAGAGCAAGCAAAGTATTTTACCGAGAAAGGGATTAAGACCTTTGGTAGTAAAATATATACATTGACCGTACAATGTGATCGCATGGGCTTCCGCTTAGATGGCCCTGTTATAGAGCATATCGATAGTGCAGACATTATTTCTGATGGTGCAGTATTTGGCTCTATTCAAGTTCCTTCTGATGGCAACCCTATAGTGCTCATGGCAGATCGGCAAACTACAGGTGGTTATACAAAGATTGGTACTGTGATTACGGCAGATTTACCTAGGGTTAAGCCAATTGCCAGTAGGGGATGGAATTCATTTTGATATTATATCCGTTGAAGAAGCACAAGAAATATATCGTACATATATGAGACACTTGCATAAGCGAATAGAATTAGCACACGAACAAAGTTTATATGTTTTTAAAGTAAGCTAATTTGTTACCTAATTTAATTATATAAATCTAGTAATAAAGCTATCTCGTAGATTGTTATTTCTATGAGATAGCTTTTTTTATTATGTAATATAAGATGAACTCAATTAAATGTTGACGAAAAATGAAACATAATAAACTAAAAATCGATACATAATAGGCTAAATGCTTTTATAACAAGACAATAGTGATGTATAAGAAGTTCAACATAATCGATAATATTTTGAGGATATGTTTTTGAAAGAGGTAGTAACTGAATCACTTGATTAAGGGAGGTACATCTAAAGTTTTATAATAATTTAATGAAATTAATTATGTCTATAGTGGTGATAGGTGACTAAGTCCATAATATCTAGCGTATAAACGTATTTTTTAGTATATATAATCTCATAAACGAACTTTAAATAATTGATTATGAGTTTATATTCATTTTATCTCTTCATGTATGGTATAAAATAAGCCCGTATTTTTATATAGATTTGTGACATGAATCACTATAAAAGCGCATTGCTACGCTATTTTTGTGCAATGCCTATAATCGTGAAGAATAAATGAAAAAGCTTGATAGTATATTAAAGGTTTTGATATACTTATAATATTGAGAAATTTTGAAATTCTCATATGATTTACCATATGATAAAAACATCGAGGGAGCATTAATATTATAGTTTATAGGAGAAAAGTATGAATAAGATTTTTCAAAGTGGTTTGGAGCAAATCAAAAACTGTTACGTAGTAGTATCTGAGTTCGCTAAGAATAATAGTGGCAAGAAGAAAATTGTTGTAGCAGCAATCTTGGCTGCATTAGCAATGACTAATGCTAGCATCTCCATGGCGTCAAATGACTGTGCCTACGAAATCTGCACTGCAACAGCAGTAGGGTTTGGGGCATAGTGCTTCTGTTACTGGTGATAAAAGCTGTAGGTTTTCGGTCATAAAGCATCTGCAGCTGGTGGATATTCTATTGCTATAGGTTCTAATTCTAGTACCAGTGTTAACAGTCCACAAGGAATCGCTATTGGTGGTGGTAATACTGCTAATGAAGGTGCAAGAGTAATTGGGGAGCAAGCAATTGCCATTGGGGGAAATACAATAGCTCAAGGTAACTCTTCTATTGTTATTGGTGGCGATGATGTAGTTAAAGCTGATGGTGTAAAAGTTATTTACACTACGAATAATGGTGAGAATAAGACTGGGGATTTGCGTAGTGCTGTTCAAAGCTTAACCGGATTTGATATGAGAAACCCACTATATACATCGGCAACGGCTGGTGAATCTGGTATCACATTAGGCATGAAAGGTCAGTCAGGCAATGTGGGCATTGCCATTGGTACAGGTGCAAATGCGAAGGATCGTTTATCAGGAACTGCTAGTGGGGCTTCTGGTCAAGCCAATAATGATGTAACAAATGCTATTGCTATTGGCACAGGGGCTAGGGCAAATCGTGATAATGCTATTGCCATCGGTGGTGGTTCTAACACTGATGTAGGCGGTACAAAACAATCTAGTTATACTTTGCCGAAATCAACGTTGTTGCTTCTTGGGCTGGTGGTGATAAAAACATTGCCAGGTGACGTTGTATCTTTTGGTTCTGCAGGGTTATGAACGTCAGTAAAAACATGTGGCTCCTGGTGAAGTAAGTGCTACTTCCACAGATGCAATTAATGGCTCTCAACTTAGTGCTATTGTAGACCAAAGTCACTTATAAATACATATCTATAAAAATCTTCTGATGTTGCTAATAAAGATAATACTGGTGCTACGGCAGCTAATTCTATTGCTATTGGCCCAAATGCCGCAACAGACGCATCTGCGAGTCGTTCTGTAGCTGTTGGTGATGGTGCTAGAGGTAAAGTAGTAGATGGTGTAGCTGTTGGCTCAAAATCTACAGCTGATATTGCCTTCAGGCGTAGCGGGATATAATGTTAATGCTAGTCGTACAGATACATATGCTGGTTTAAGTGGTGCTACCTTAACATCTAAATTAGGTGGTGTTGCTGTTGGTACGACAAACCAAACACGTCAAATTAACTATGTTGCTGCTGGTACTGCTGATACAGATGCAGTAAACGTGGCACAGTTAAAGAGTGTTAATCTAGCTTTTACAGGTGATACTGGTACAGGTGATGTGAACCTTGCTAATAGTAAATTAGCTGTAAATGGTGATAATACATACATTACAACTACAGCTAATGGTAAGAAAATTACAGTTTCTGGTAAAAAGCAAGACATTACAGTAGCAAATGGTAGCGCTACAGCACTCGCTGGTATGGCGGATTCTGCTAACGTAGCTAATGCGATTAATCAAGCAATCGATCAAAATAAATATGGTTGGAATCTTTCTGCTAATGGTGAAGCTACACCAGTAGCGGTTGAAAAAGGAAATACAGTAGATTTTTCTGGTGACGATAATGTTACGGTTGCTAGAAATGATAAGAAAATCTCTGTAGCCTTGAAAAAAGATCTTTCTAAATTAAACAGTGCATCTTTCAATAATGCTGGCGGTAATGAAACCGTAAAAATTGATGGTGACAAAGGTATCAATGCTGGGAATTTGAAAGTTACGAATGTAGCAGATGGTATCGCTGATAAAGATGCTGTCAATGTATCTCAATTGAAAAAAGTTGACGATAAAGCTGAAGCTAACAAAACTGCTATTGATACAAATAAAACTGCAATCGCTAAAAATGCAGGTGATATTGCAACAAACAAGGCTGACATTGCAACTAATAAAGACAATATTGCGACGAATAAACAAAAAATTGCCGACAATAAAACTGCAATAGATAAAAATACTGACGACATTGCTACAAACAAAGCTGATATTGGCTATCTAATAAAGCTAATATTGCTCAAAAATACTACTGCTATCGGTCGTAAGATTTCTTTAGGTGGTAACTCTGGCTCTACCGATGAAAAAAATCCTTGAGCACAGGTGATGTGAAATTTAACGTAAAAAGGTGAGAATGGTCTTACTACGGTTGCTAATGGTGACGATGTCACTGTTAAACTCGATGATGCAACTAAAGGTAAAGTTGACAATGCAGCTGATCGAGACTTGAGCAATTTGACTCCTGATGGTAAACAACAAGTTAAGGATTTAGCAGCTTGGAATGTAGTCGCTAATAATGAAACGGCTGAAAAGGTTGAAGGTGGTAACACTGTTAAGTTTATCGATGGTGATAACATTTCCATCACTCAAAATGGTAAAGACTTCACCATTTCCACTAAGAAAGATGTAACCTTTGATACGGTAACAGCTATTCAAACGATTACAGCTCCAAAAGTGAAAGCGACAACTGGGGTCGAAACACCTCAAGTAACAGGATTGACTAACACTACATGGGTTCCAGGTCAAACACAACCTGTATCTGGTCGTGCTGCCACAGAAGATCAATTGAAACACGTTGATGATCAAGTAGCAGAGAATAAAGTCAATATTGCTGATAATAAAGATAAGATTGGCAAAAACGCTGATGCTATTGCTGATAACAAGCAAAAAATAGCTGATAATAAAGCTGCAATTGATAAAAATTCAGGCGATATTGCGACAAACAAAACTGATATTGCTACCAATACAGATAATATTGCTGAACAAAGCGAAAATATGCTGATAATAAAACTGCAAATTGATAAAAAAAAACGGTACATTGATACAAAATAAAGCTGACATTGCAACAAATAAAGATGACATTGCTTCTAATAAAGCTAATATTGCTCAAAATACTACCGCTATCGCTCGTAAGATTTCTTTAGGTGGTAACTCTGGTTCGACTGATGAAAAATCCTTGAGCACAGGTGATGTGAAATTTAACGTAAAAGGTGAAAATGGTCTTACTACGGTTGCTAATGGCGACGATGTGACTGTTAAACTTGATGATGCAACTAAAGGTAAAAGTCGACAATGCAACTGATCGAGACTTGAGCAATTTGACTCCCTGACGGTAAGCAACAAGTTAAGGGATTTAGCAGCTTGGAACGTAGTTGCTAATAATGAAACGGCTGAAAAGGTTGAAGGTGGCAACACTGTTAAAGTTTCATCGATGGTGATAACATTTCCATCACTCAAAATGGTAAAAGACTTTCACCATTTCTACTAAGAAAAGATGTAACTTTTCGATACGGTAACAGCTACTCAAACCATTACAGCGCCAAAAAGTGAAAAGCGACAACTGGGAGTTGAAACACCTCAAGTAACAGGTTTGACTAACACTGCATGGGTTCCAGGTCAAACACAACCTGTATCTGGTCGTGCAGCCACAGAAGACCAATTGAAACACGTTGATGATCAAGTAGCAGAAAATAAAGCCAATATTGCTGATAATACAGATAAGATTGGCAAAAAAATGCTGATGCTATTGCGGATAACAAGCAAAAAAATAGCTGACAATAAAACTGCAATTGATAAAAAAATGCTATTGCTAGCAAATAAGGATATATGCCGACAACAAAAAGACAAATGATATGCTATTGCAGACAAAAACAGATATTGACATAAAAACGCATTATAAACTAACAGAGATAACATCGCAACTCAATAAAGCTAATATCGACAAAAACACGACAGCTATCGGTCGTAAGATTTCTTTAGGTGGTAACTCTGGTTCGACTGATGAAAAAAATCCTTGAGCACAGGTGATGTGAAATTTCAATGTTAAAAGGTGAGAAATGGTCTTACTACTGTTGCTAATGGCGACGATGTGACTGTTAAACTTGATGATACGACTAAAGGTAAAAATCGATAATGCAGACTGATCGAGACTTTGAGCAATTTGACTCCTGACGGTAAAGCAACAAGTTAAGGATTTAGCGACTTGGAATGTAGTAGCTAATAATGAAACGGCTGAAAAAGGTTGAAGGTGGTAACACTGTTAAAGTTTCATCGATGGTGATAACATTTCCATTACTCAAAATGGTAAAGACTTTACCATTTCCACTAAGAAAGATGTAACCTTTTGATACGGTAACAGCTACTCAAACGATTACAGCGCCAAAAGTGAAAGCGACAACTGGGCGTTGAAACACCTCAAGTAACTGGCTTTGACTAACACTGCATGGGTTCCAGGTCAAACACAACCTGTATCTGGTCGTGCAGCCACAGAAGATCAATTGAAACAAGTTGATGATCAAGTAGCAGAAAAATAAAACCAATATTGCTGATAATACAGATAAGATTGGCAAAAATGCTGATGCTATTGCAGATAACAAGCAAAAAAATAGCTGATAATAAAACTGCAATTGATAAAAATGCTGGCGATATTGCTACTAAACAAAGATAATATCGCAACCAATAAAGGACAAATATATGCATGCGAACAAACAAAAATATTGCTGACAATAAAACAGCAATTGATAAAAATACGAGCGACATTGCAACTAAATAAAGCTGACATTGCAACTAATAAAGCTAATATCGACAAAAAACACGACAGCTATCGCTCGTAAGATTTCCTTAGGTGGTAACTCTGGTTCTACCGATGAGAAAATCCTGAGTACAGGTGATGTGAAATTTCAATGTAAAAGGTGAAAATGGTCTTACTACTGTTGCTAATGGCGACGATGTAACTGTTAAACTCGATGATGCGACTAAAGGTAAAATTGACAATGCAGCATGATCGAGATTTGAGCAACTTTGACACCTGACGGTAAAGCAACAGGTTAAAGGATTTATCCGCATGGAACGTAGTCGCTAATAATGAGACTGCTGAAAAAGGTTGAAGGTGGCAACACAGTTAAGTTTATCGATGGTGATAACATTTCCATTACTCAAAAATGGTAAAGACTTCACCGTTTCTACTAAGAAAGATGTAACTTTTCGATACGGTAACAGCTAAATCAAACGATTACAGCACCAAAAGTGAAAGCGACAGACGGGTGTAGAAACACCTCAAGTAACAGGTTTGACTAACACTGCATGGGATCTAGGTCAAACACAGCCTGTATCTGGTCGTGCCGCCACAGAAGATCAATTGAAAACATGTTGATGATCAAGTAGCAGAAAATAAAGCTCAATATTGCTGATAATACAGATAAAGATTGGTAAAATGCTGATGCTATTGCAGATAACAAGCAAAAAAATAGCTGATAATAAAACTGCAATTGATAAAAAAATGCTGATATTGCAACTAATAAGACAATATTGCGATACAAACAAAAATATTGCTGATAACAAAGCGCATCATAAAAATACAGTGATATTGCAACTAATAAGGATAACATCGCATCCAATAAAGCTAATATCGACAAAAACACGACAGCTATCGCTCGTAAGATTTCTTTAGGTGGTAACTCTGGTTCGACTGATGCAAAATCCTTGAGCACAGGTGATGTGAAATTTAACGTAAAAGGTGAGAATGGTCTTACTACGGTTGCTAATGGTGACGATGTGACTGTTAAACTCGATGATGCAACTAAAGGTAAAATCGATAATGCAGCTGATCGAGACTTTGAGTAATTTGACTCCTGACGGTAAGCAACAAGTTAAAGATTTAGCAGCATGGAATGTAGTAGCTAATAATGAAACGGCTGAAAAGGTTGAAGGTGGCAACACTGTTAAGTTCATCGATGGTGATAACATTTCCATTACTCAAAATGGTAAAGACTTTACAATCGCTACTAAGAAAGATGCTACTTTTGATACGGTAACCGCTACTCAAACCATTACAGCGCCAAAAGTGAAAGCGACAACTGGAGTTGAAACACCTCAAGTAACAGGTTTGACTAACACTGCTTGGGTTCCAGGTCAAACACAACCTGTATCTGGTCGTGCAGCTACAGAAGACCAATTGAAACAAGTTGATGATCAAGTAGCAGAAAATAAAGCCAATATTGCTGATAATACAGATAAGATTGGTAAAAATGCTGATGCTATTGCAGATAACAAGCAAAAAATAGCTGATAATAAAGCGCAATTGTAAAAATGCAGATATTGCTACTAACAAAGATAATATCGCAACTAATAAAGCTGATATAGCAACTAATAAAGATAATATTGCGACGAATAAACAAAATATTGCTGATAACAAAGCGGCTATCACTAAAAAAATGCTGGCGATATCGCGACCAATAAAGCTAATATTGATAAAAAAATACAGACAGCTATCGGTCGTAAGATTTCTTAGGTGGTAATACTGGTTCAACCGATGAGAAATCCTTGAGTACAGGTGATGTGAAAATTCAATATTAAAAGGGCAAAATGGTATTGTTACTGAAGCTAATGGAGAAGATGTAACTGTCAAATTAGATGATGCTACGGCTAATAAAATCAACAATGCAGCAAATACGGATTTGAGCAACTTAACAGATGCTGGTAAACAACAAGTTAAAGATTTATCCGCATGGAACGTAGTAGCTAATGGTAATACTGCCGAAAAAGTTGAAGGTGGCAATACAGTTAAGTTTATCGATGGTGATAACATTTCCATTACTCAAAATGGTAAAAGACTTCACAATTGCTACTAAACAAGACGTAACTTTCAATACTGTAAAAGCAAATCAAACCATTACAGCACCAAAAGTGAAAGCTACAGAAGGTGTAGAAACACCTCAAGTAACGGGTTTGACTAACACTGCATGGACTCCTGGTCAAACACAGCCTGTCTCTGGACGTGCCGCCACAGAAGATCAATTGAAACATGTTGATGATCAAGTAGCAGAAAACAAAGTCAACATTGCTGATAATACAGATGATTGGTAAAAATGTGTATTGCATAACAAGCAAAAATAGCTAATAATAAAGTCAATTGATAGAAATCTGCTATTGCTAACTAATAAGGCAATATTGTCACGAACAAACAAAATATTGCTGATAATAAAGCTGCAATTACTAAAAAAATACTGGCGATATTGCAACTAATAAGATAACATCGCAACCAATAAAGCTAATATCGACAAAAACACGACAGCCATTGCTCGTAAGATTTCTTTAGGTGGTAACTCTGGTTCTACCGTTGAGAAGTCTTTGAGCACAGGTGATGTGAAATTCAATGTTAAAGGAGAAAATGGTCTTACTACTGTTGCTAATGGAGACGATGTAACTGTTAAACTCGATGATGTGACTAAAGGTAAAATCGATAATGCAGCAAATCAAGACTTGAGCAACTTAACAGATGCTGGTAAACAACAAGTTAAAGATATATCTGCATGGAATGTAACTGCTGCTGGCGGTACCGTTGAAAAAGTACAAGGTGGGAGATACTGTAAAATTCCAAGCTGGTGATAATCTTGTAGTTAACCAAGATAGAACTACTTTCACATATGGCTTGGCTAAAGACTTGAAAGGTCTAAACAGTGTGATCGTAGGTGATGAAAACGGTGTATCCACTAAGATTACTCCTGCAGGTACAACTGTGAAAGATGCAGCTGGCAACTCTACTGTAATTAAGGGTGGTGGTATGACTATTACTCCGCAGATGCAACAGCTAGCCCTGTATCACTTACTGTAGACGGCTTAAATAATGGTGGCAACCAAATTCATGGGGTAGCGCCTGGCACAGCTGATACTGATGCAGTAAATGTTAGCCAATTGAAAGCATCTAATGCTGGTTTACAAGAAGCTGTTAATCGTGTAGGTACTGAAACACAACGTGTTGGTGCTCATGCGGCAGCTATGGCAGCGTTGAAACCAATTCAATACGATCCATTGGAACCAACTCAAATTATGGCTGGTATTGGTAACTACCGTGGTGAAACTGCGGGGGCTATCGGTATTGCTCACTACCGAACTGAAGATACTATGTTCAACGTAGGTGTTTCACTTGGTACTAGCCACAACATGGTAAATGCAGGTGTAACGCATAAATTTGGTGGTAGTCGTGAAAGAAAAGATGCTATTCCAGAACGTTATAAAGCAGGTCCTATTAGCTCTGTTTATGTAATGCAAGACGAAGTATCTAGTCTCAAAAAAGAGAATAGTAATCAAAAAACTGTTATTGCTAATCAAGCAGCACGTCTAAAATACATTAGAAGCTGAAAATGAACGTCAACGTCAAGAATTGGCTGAGACTAAACAAGGCTTAGATGACTTGCGTGCAGTAGTAAATCAACTATTAGCATCTAAAGGTTAAAAGTTGAGAGCTAGTTTTGATAATAGTTTAAGATAATTATTTTCCTGTAAATCTAAAGAACCTCTTATACACTGTTATACCTGATAGGGATATATACATTTTTGTATAAGAGGTTCTTTTTGCTATTTCTGATATATTCTTATTTAAAATGCATAACATATGAATGACTTCTCATATGTTATATGATATAATACAGTGGAAATAAGAGGTGAAGTGATGCCTCTACTATGTATGATCTTACATGAATAGGAGATAGGATGTTAGACCGTATACAACGATGGCTTTCAATAGATACCATGTTACCTGTTGCAGAACGATTAGGACCTGTAGGAACTACAAAGCAGCTATATGGTAATTATTTAAAAATAGCTTGGCCAGCTACATTACAAGGCTTGATGTTACAATTTATGACGGCTATCGATTTGGCGATGGTTGGTGCCTTAGGTGCGTCAGCTCTTGCTTCGGTAGGCATTATGGGACAACCTGAGATGGTAATGCTCATCTTCTGTCGAGCCTTATCCATTGCCGTGACGGCAATCATAGCTCGTCGTCATGGTGAAGGTGATGTAGATGGTATGAATGCCGTGCTCAAGCAGTCTATTTTATTGAATTTTTTGATTTATGTACCGTTATTATTGATATGTTTCTTGAAATTTAGAGCATATTCTACGTTTTACAGGTGCTGAAGATGGCTATATTGAAACAGCTGTTTGGTATGGTCGTTTTATAGTTATTAGTTTAATCTTTCAGTCCTTTAGTCAAATCGTAGGGGCTGCACTCATTGGATATGGTAATACTAAAGTTATTTTTAAATCTAATGTAGTAGGGAATATTTTGAATACAATAATGAACTTCTTCTTGATTTATGGTATTGGTTTCTTCCCTGAACTTGGTGTTATGGGGGCAGGGGTTTCCACCATGATCAGTAGTGCGATTATTGCATTATTGTTGTTGCGTACGATTTCACAACATACTGCTACTGGATTAACATTGCGCCATCCGTCGAATGGATTTTTGAAAGACCCGTATTACATACAATGTTTCATGTAGGTGGTAGTTCTTTAGGAGAACAGTTCTTTGAGCGATTCGGTATGTATACATACACTATGATTGTTGCTTCCTTAGGTGCGGTACCTTTAGCAGCGCATTACGTATGTATGAATCTAATGGATATATTTTATTATTTTGCGATGGGACTTGGATTTGCAGGCGCATCACATACGGGTCAAAGTCTTGGACATAAAAGGCCGGATATTGCACGTACTTATGGTAAAATTGGGGCTCGAATTGGTTTAGTCGTGGGCCTTGTAAGTGCATTAATCTTTATTGGCCCTGGTGATTTTTTAGTACAGTTATATACTCGTGAAAGTGATGTTGTTACACTTTCAGCCACTTTGATGGGCATTATGGCTATCGCTGCATTCCCTCAAGCATTACAGCAAGTATATTCCGGTGTGTTGAAAGGGGCAGGAGATACATATTACATCATGAAATATTCTCTTGTGAGCGTAGCAATCATTCGTCCTATTATTACATATCTATTGTGCATTACATTAGGTTTAGGACTTTTTGGGGCATGGTTATCTTTGTGCTTTGATCAGTCTCTAAGATTATGTTGTTCTTATTTGAGATTTATTCGAGGAACATGGCAACATAAGGTTGTTTAATGAGATGTAAATGATTCTTTTTCACATTGAAAGTTTTAGAAGGATTCATGAAAAAGAAGTGAATAAACTCTTGTCTATTAAAAATTTTTGATGTACAATACGTAATGTGAAAAAAATGACACATTGGGGAATGTGTTATCTGACCAGAAACTTCTGATTTCACGTATATATGTAAGGGATATACATATGAAATGATAAAAAGCCTCCTTAGTGTATAAGGGGGCTTTTATTTGTTCAATTATAGTTAGATCTATTAGTGGATATAATAATGATTTTGATGAACTTACAGGACCAGTGATTTTATTATTGTTAGAGAATCTTAAAAAGATAAATAGTATTATAATTACGGGACTGTAATATGTGCAGAGAAATCGCAGTGATTAGGCAATATAAGAGGGTTTAAATATTTATATTTATAATATTTATAGATAGATATAACTAAAAATTTCATCATAATATTCATGAAGAATATTGAATTATATTGAAAAATTGTGTAAAATATAAGCATATTATTACCAAAAGCCTAAGTATTATAAGGGCTGTTTTTGGAGGGAATTATAATGAATAAAAAATTATTAGCTTTATTGGCAGTTGCTGCTGTAGGTGTGTCCGTAGCAGGTGCAACTCCTCAAACTCAATTCAATAAAGGTGAGTTTCAAGTTGATCTTGGTGCGTCTGATTCTAAAGCAAAAACTAAAGCTTGGACTTCTGATGCAAAATGGAACTTTGATGGTGGTGTAACATACGCTTTCACAGATAAAACAGCGTTGCAATACCAATACCATGGTTTGAATGATAAAATGTTCGGCACTAGCTATAGTGATAGAATGCAAGAAGTTAATTTGGTTCAATCCTTGAACAAAAATTTCGCAGTATATGGCGGTTATGCTCACATTTCTGGTGATACATTCCCTAAAGCAAATAATATTGCTCAATTAGGGTGTAATTGGTAAAGCTAATCTTGGCTCCAAAGTAGACGTTTATGGTAAAGCGGGTGTAGGGACTAAGAGAACTACCACTTGGGAAGCAGGTTTAGGTTATAAAGTTAACCAAGACTGGGATATTAATGCAGGGTATCGTTATATCAATACTAAACGTGATGATAAGTCTAATATTTCCTTCCAAGGTCCTGTAGTAGGATTATCTTACCGTTTCGGTGGTCACAAATCCGTAGCTCCTGTATACACTCCAGCACCAGCTCCTGTATACACTCCGGCTCCAGCTCCTACTGTAGAAGCGCCTGCATATAAAACTCCTAAATTGGACTACTATGTACAATCTATCTACTTTGACTCTGATCAAGATGTTGCTCGTGCAGACCAATATCCAAACTTAACGGCTGCTGTAAATGCTGCTAACCAATATTCTCAAGACCAAGTTAAATTAATGGGTAACGCTGATACTGATGCAAACCCTCAATACAACATTGCTTTGTCTGAACGCCGCGTACAACATGTGGCTCAATATTTAGTTAACCACGGTGTATCTGCCGATCGTCTTATCGGTATTGCTAATGGTGATGTTAAACCAGTTGCAACTAACTCTACAGCAGCAGGTAAAGCTGAAAACCGTCGTGTAGACGTTTATATTCATCGCTAATTTCTAGACTTATCTAGATTAGCCCTACAATAAGTCCACCTTCAATCATGCTCTCTTGTTCATCGGGAATTCGAGCATGCGACAAGGTGGACTTTTGTGTTATACTAAGCTTGCATACAATACTAGGTCATACAATGTTCATTATGCTTTGGTAATGTATGCGATGTGAGAATCGTATAGTTATATAGGTGTAGCTTATTAATAGTGTTATGTGAAGTAGGTTATTATGAAAGAATTTAAATATTACAAACAGCTCATAGGGGCTATTATACTAGCGGGCATTATGATTATGATGGCACTACGTATAAGTGATATTGCTAGTGGTCTTGACGCTATCTTTACGGCCTTTGTTCCGCTCATTGTGGGTGCTTGTATTGCTTTCGTATTGGATATTCTAGTCGTTCGTTATGAGCGATGGCTATGGCCTAAGTGTGACTCTGGATGGAAGTATAAAATACGTCGCCCACTGAGTCTTTTGCTATCCTTTGTAACAATTAGCGTTATTGTGTATTTTATTGCTCGGATGGCTTTACCTCAATTGATTCATTCTATGTCGATTATTGTAGCTGCATCACCGCAATTGTATACGGATTTCCAAACATGGATGCAACATATTACAGAAACAATTCCAATGGCGTCGAATCAAACGATTATAGATGCCCTAAGTGGAGAGAATCTTGCTAAATATACTCGTGAATGGGGGACAAAAGGTGGCACATATATTGTAAATGCAATGGGCACCGTATTGTCGTGGACTTTGAACATTGGTCTTGGCTTAATTTTTGCTGTTTATATGTTGCTTGATAAGGAACGCCTTATGTTACAAGGTAAACGTATATTAAAGGCTTATGCATCAGATGAGTGGGTAAATCGAGTTAGTTATGTAACTCGCGTAGCAGTTCAAACATTTAGTAATTTTTTTGTAGGTCAGTTTATAGATGCTTTGGTTCTAGGCGTGATGGTAGGTATTACTTTATGGCTATTTAATATTGAATATGCTACAACGATTGCTTGTGTAATTGGCCTAACTGGTTTGATTCCACTATTAGGTATTTATGTTGGTGGTATCATTGGAGCCGTTATGCTACTTACTGTTGGCCCTATGGATGCTCTCATCTATGTAATTATTTTTAGAGGTACTTCATCAAATTGAAAGTAACTTTATTTATCCGAAAATTGTAGGTAATTCTGTTGGATTACCAGGTTTGTGGGTATTTGCTGCCGTTATCGTAGGTGGTAGTTTGATGGGGGTTACTGGTATGTTGATCGGTGTGCCTTTAGTGGCTACATGCTATAAATTGATTATGACTGATGTAGATGGGCGACTTGCATCTAATGAAGGTTTATAGTATATTGTCTAAATGATATGACTATTTACATATTTTAGTGCTGTTGAATATAGCATGAACTTATAGAAATTCTAGTGTACTAATAGTTTGATTAATAGAAGCATAGTATCTAGTAGGAGGATTATAATGAATAAAAAGTTAATTTCTATGGCATTGACGGGTGTATTAGCGGTAGGTATGTTATCCGTTGCTACACCAAGTGTGGCAGATGCACGCAAAACAAAGCCTGAAACAAGTACGGATATCTCTGTAAAACGTGCACCTGGCGAGTCCATGGTTATGACTATGAGCCAAATTGGTACTATTTTCCAAAATCGCTATCCAAATGCGGCGCTTCATTCTGTAGAGCTCAACTCTAATGACTTGAACTATGGTTATAAAGTAGTTGGTTATAGTAAGTATCATCAGTACAAGATGAAAATTGACGTAATCACTGGTAATGCTTCTGATATGGAAGAGGGGGCAAAACCTAAGAAAGTTATTGGGGAGATTTTCAATAAAGATAAAGTTATTGAATCAACTCAAGCAGAACGTGTTGCAAAACAACAACTTGGAACTGATGCTGTTATGAAGGGCTGGAAAGATTGAAGCTCATAATGGTAAGGTTTTTATACTATGTGACTATGCATCAGGATGGTAAAAAAGTAGTTGTTACAGTAGATGCTGAGACAGGTGCTTATGTAGAACAATCTAAATCCTATAAATTACCACCTGAGCCAGATCAAGGCTTCGATGGTCGTAAAACAAATCTCGTTTGGGGTTCTGATATAGATATGGGTCGCTAACCTATCTATTGATGATTAATAATAAAAGAGCCGAAGGCAATGCCTTTTGGCTCTTTTTGCGATTCCGATACTATAAAATATCGGTTGATAGTGCTCTTGTGTTAGAATATTATTTTTTACAATAGATATGTTTACAACAAAAGGACTGCACCCTAGGTTTAGTCCTTTTATTATTTATAACTATAGTTGTATTACCAACGATTTTCGTAGTACACTTGTGTCCACATGATAACTTCGACGAGGGATGGATGGGGACTCATAGTTTCGCCTACAGTGATAACGGATCTAGGGTCCATTTCACGAGTAATACTTTTTTCACGTAAACGTTTAGTGCGTTCAGAAGCGATTTCTTCATTAATTGCTGTCAACGGAGTTACACCACTATTCATAAGGTTTCACATAAGGCTGGAAGAGGATAGAGGCTTGAGGGCCTACGACATGCATACCAAGGATATGGTTGGTTTCTTTATCTACCACAATTTTTACAAAGCCATCGTTTACATCTCCAGGGTTGATACCCATTGCATAGCCTTTTGCTGTAGAGGAGTAGTAGTTTTACCTACACCCTACATTGTAACCCGCTTTGATAGCTTCAGCCTCTGTGAGACCTACACTACCAATTTCAGGATAGGAGAATGTAACCTTAGGCAATGTATCATAACGTGCCCAACGGTAATCTTCTTCACTTGTTGCATAGAAGAGATTGTGAGCAATAATATCTGCTTCGTAGTTTGCACGATGACGGAATGCCAGGTTCACCATTTACATCACCTAAAGCGTAGATACCATCAACGGATGTTTCTAAAAATTCGTTAGTTTTGATCCAGCCTTTAGGCCGTGTTTCAATACCAGTATTTTCTAGGTGAAGTTCTTCCACAGCTGGACGGATACCTGCAGCTACAAGGATTTCTTCAACTTTAGTTTCTGTAATTTCGCCAGTAGTACGATCTTTAGTAACTACTACTTTAAGGCCATCCTCTTGGCGGATTTCAACAGTGTCTTGGTTTAGAAGTACGTTGATACCACGTTCTCTGTAGTTGTTAAGTAAGTGTTCCGATATATCTGCATCTTCTTTAGGTACTAAACGTACATTGTGTTGAAGAATTGTTACCTCTGTACCAGCAGAATCAAATACGTGAGCAACTCAACACCGATTGGTCCGGCACCAAGAACGGCAAGAGATTTGTATGGTTGTTTAGGGAATTTATCGCCAAAGAGGCTTTCACTAGTAAGGAAACCTGCCTCTTGAAGACCAGGTACATTCGGTACATTACTATAGCCACCTGTACCAAGGATAATTGTAGGCGCTGTAATTTCTTCAATGCCAGAACCATCGTTAAGATGGATGTTCATCACTTTATCGGATACAAAACTTGCTGCACCACGATATACATCTACGTTGTCATAGGCATTGTAATAATCATAGATGCCTGCAGATTCGTCAATTTTATGCCATGTACGTTTGGACACAGTGTCCCAGTCCATAGTAGCAGAACCAACATTAACACCGATTTTTTTGAATTCTTCTGTTTCTTGGATTGCGTTAGCTGCTGTAACCATAACTTTTGTAGGAATACAACCGCGAGTTAGGCATGTGCCACCAAATTTACCTTTTTCTATGATTGCCACTTTAAGGCCTTTTTTGAGCGCAGCGTCAGCTACGATGGTTGCGCCGCCTGTACCAACTACAATAATATCGTATTGTTTCATGTTGATTCCTTTCTATATATCTACTAATAGTTATTATCATTAACTATATTATACCACTACATTGAAGAAAATCAATATAGTTTGTTAGTGATTGGTGAAAGTTTATATTTCGTTTAATCCAAATACATAATATCATTTTCAGAAAATTAAGAGGCGCGGATATATATAACTTTCACAAAGTCCTATGAAAAGAATGTACAATTAGTTTACAAAAAAAGACGGTTCCAAAGGACCGTCTAAAAAAAAATTTTAGTTCCAATCTTGATGATAACCGCGTTTTGCATAATCAGCAGTAGCAGTGAAGAGGATATCTGTGCTAGAGTTAAGTGCAGTTTCCGTGGAATCTTGTAATACGCCGATAATAAAGCCTACGCCTACAACTTGCATTGCTACATCATTGGATATACCGAATAGGGAACAAGCCAATGGAATAAGTAACAAGGAACCGCCTGCAACACCGGAAGCCCCACATGCACCTATAGTGGCAATAACAGATAATAGGATTGCGGTAGGAATATCTACAACGATACCTAATGTATGCGCTGCAGCTAATGTCATGATTGTGATTGTAATTGCTGCACCACCCATATTGATTGTAGCTCCTAATGGAATGGATACGGAATACATATCTGGATTAAGTTTTCAATCGTTTGGCTAAATCAAGGTTTACGGGAATGTTTGCAGCAGAACTACGTGTAAAGAACGCATAGATTGCAGATTCTCGTAAGCATTTGAATACCAATGGGTATGGATTACGACGAAGGTAAATAAAGGATAAAATTGGATTGATTACTAGTGCTACAAAGATCATAGAACCAAGTAATAATACGAGTAATTGAAAGTACCCAATCAAGGCTTCGATGCCGTTAGTAGCAATGGATTCTGCTACAAGGCCCATAATACCAAGAGGGGCGAATCGAATGATCCAACCTACTACAGTAGTAATAGCTTGTGCAATGGACTCCATAACTTCCTTCGTATTCATCGGTGCATGGCGTAAAGCACCACCAATGATAAGTGCCCAACCTAAAATACCGATGTAGTTAGCAGTCATTAATGCTTTTACTGGATTATCAACTACATTTTTTAGTAATGTTGTCATAACCTCTACGATACCTTGAGGTGGTGCGGCATCGGCTGCACCTGCTGCTAGGTGTAATGTAGTAGGGAAAAAGAAGCTTACGATTACTGCTAAAGCCGCAGATAGGAATGTACCTAGTAAATATAAGGTTATAACAGAGCCCATACCTGTTTTTTGTCCAGAGCGATGTTTACTAATCGCAGCAATTACTAAGAAAAATACGAGGATAGGGGCGATACCTTTTAGCGCTCCAACGAAGAGGACTCCTAATAAAGCAAGTTCATTGGCCACATCGGGCACATAAAGAGCAGTTAAAATACCAATAATCAAACCTATGATAATTTGTTGGATTAGACTGACTCTATTGATTGATTTTACAAATCGATTCATAGTACACTCCAATACTTATATAAAAACAAATAAAATTCCATGATAAAGTATCCTTTCAACATGGACATATGTCATTATACAACGAACATGAAATGGTGGCAATAGATATTATAATCGATGGTCTATAGTATTTATGTATATATATAGGTAAAATAATAAACATGTGTATTAGTTTACTATATTATTACAGGAAAATATATTAAATACTAGTATGTTTTAGTTTGTATATGTATATATTACATAGTCACTATATAGAGTATATATATAGGATTCTTTTTTAGCGTTCCTATAGTATGGTATACTATGCCATATATAATTCTTGAACATAGTTCTTGATTTAGTGAAAAGGATCCATAATGAATACTAAAGAATTTAAAACGTATGCTGATAAAGAAGAATTTGTACAAGGCGTTTTTTCTAATATTGCAAAAAATTATGACTTAATGAATACAGTCTTAAGTTTTGGGCAAGATTATTTTTGGCGCAAATTCTCTGTAAAAGCAATGAATATCGGTCCTCATCAATGCGTACTTGATGTAGCGTGTGGCACTTGTGTTTTTACAAAGGAAGCATTACGTCAAGAGCCCAACTTTAAAGGTGGAGGCCTTGGACTTTAATAGTGAAATGCTTGATCAAGGTCGTGTTCGTATTGAAAATGCTGGTTTAATTAATCAAGTCAATTTAGTGCAAGGTGATGCCATGGCCTTACCATATGAGGATAATACATTTGATGCTGCAATGAGTGGCTTTGCAATGCGAAATGTTCCAGATATTAAGCAGGTATTGTCTGAAATGCAACGCGTGGTAAAACCAGGGGGGAAGGTTGTGGTGTTAGAACTAGCAAAACCAAGCATGTTTGGGTTTAAACAGTTATATAACTTTCTATTTCTCATATATTACCTATTATAGGGAAAAATTGAGCAAAGATAACTCTTCCTATGCGTGGCTTCCAGAATCTTTACGTAGATACCCTCATCAAAGTGAGATTTTAGAAATCTGGAAATCTCTAGGATATGAAAATGCCACCTATCATGAATTGACAGGCGGCATTGTAGCTGTACACGAAGGTGTGGTACCGGAAAATTCTATTGTAGATAATAAGTGATGTTAGCGTCTTGGGAAACTATTAAAGAGCCTTTTTCTACAGGTGTAGCAGTTTCGAGAGCTGCTTTTAGCATCACTGGGTTACGATAGTAACCAGAGTCCATTGTGCTAGTTTCAGTTGTGCTAATGGAAACAGTTTTTACTGGTCCCAATGTACGACCGAGGGCAGCTGCGATAACTTCTGCTTTATGGCGACCGTTTTGAATCGCTTCTGTAGTTAAAGAATCAGATAATTGTTGAGACACATCATTTTGGAATGAAAGGTTGTTGATGTCGTTAGCACCAGCGCTAACAGCGGCATCGACAACCTTTCCTACGTTATCAAGGTTATTGATCTTAACTGTTACATGATTTGATACATTGTAACCTGTGTTGATGCGTTTGCCGTCTTGATAGTCGCTCGTTGGATTGATGGAAATGCTAGATGTATAGATGTCTTTTTTTGCTACACCTAAGTTAGCTAATCGACTAATTAAATCACTCATAATACGATCATTATTAGATTTTTGCAGCATTGATATTGGTATTTTGGCTTGTGATGCCAAGGGTTAAAATCGCATAGTTAGGCGCTACAGATCGAGACGCTTGACCGGTAATATTAATTTCCGAAGTGTCAAATGTACCTTGTGGTGCAGCAAATACAGCAGTTGCCATAGTAGCACATATAGTAGTTATAGCTACAGCTTTTGATAATAAATGTTTTGATAGTTTCATACTCAATCTCCTTACAATAATGTAATATTTCATATTGGTGAAACACTAATAATAGAAAACCAATTTGTGCTAAAAGTTCTTTATTACAGCTATATTGTACATGATTAATTGTGTAAAATCAATTATTGACTTTATAGTTAAAAATGAAAAATAAAGATGAAGATTTTGTAAAAGTTGAGAATTGGGGTTGCGATTATATTTTTCATTGTACTATAATATGCATACAGTCGTTTGAGCGACTGTTTCTTAATGAGTGTAGCAATACACTTAGAGGTTTAAAATGAACTTCAAAAAGATTATAAAATGTGTTGACATGAAAGTAGTCATAATGTTATTATAATCAAGTCGTCAATTACGACAGTACTTAATAATGAAGTAGTGCAAATTGATA